>Ga0008109_10000280_pt1 | contig 37123 bp, 37 predicted proteins | sample HigsolmetaGSP18D_FD_59306 | JGI IMG/M metagenome (GOLD analysis project Ga0008109, IMG submission 59306) | High solid enriched microbial communities from the Joint BioEnergy Institute, USA - SP1-8-D | ecosystem: Engineered > Bioreactor > SSF (Solid state fermentation) > Aerobic > Biomass ...
AAAAAAAAAAAAAAAAAAAAAAAAAAAAAAAAAAAAAACTTCTGAGGGTTTGCTGCTACGTAGGTAGCGCATCCAGCTTTATGGAGTAGGAGTAGTAAGGTACGAAGTATGTATGTACAGTACCAAGCAGTGCTAGGCACGGCATAACGAAGGGACTTTCCACCCCCTTTCTTGGCAGGATCTGCCGACATTCTAGGAATCAACTTATCAGGTGCAGTGGAGGTGTGATTTAGCATCATGATCCATGACGGGAGTGTCTTGGGCGAGGCTGCCAAGCGGGCCAAGCTTGATAGTGCGTCAGCTTGTTATATGGACTGGGATATGCGGTTGCACCTGTTTTAGGCGAGATATGATATGGCATGAAAAGGCGATCGGGATATGAACTTTGCAGTACGGAGTACATGTGTACAGGATACGGAGTATGGGATCCGTGGGAGAGGAGGAGAAAGAGGAAAGAGAGTAAGGATATCTAGAGAGAGAGACCTCTCATCTGCTCCTGCGCCCACGGGCCGTGGTATCTCCGGGAACTCCGTCGAGCTCGAAGTTCCGCGGGCAGCGGAAGAGCAGAGCAGCAAAGGCTCACCGGCGGGACGCGTGTGCGGGCGCGTGACCCGGTGGAGCAGCGGACGCCTGTAAGTCATCGCCGGCATCTGGCATCAGGCATGTCGGGCCGCATCCCCCACGCCTGACGCGGAGGCTTGCGGCGCTTCCTCACTCCTCATTCCTCTCCCTCTCCAGGCATTATTACTCCCCAGTCCTGTCCGTCGGTCGACGGCGTGTCACCGTCCCCCGTCTGCTTCACAGACCGCCCTGGAGGGCTCAAAAGGCCGCCGCCTCTCGTCCTTCCCCGGGCCCCTCTTTTCCGCCACCCTCTCCCATCTGCCCCATCGTCGTCGCTCCCGCTGTCCCTGTGACTTGTCTCGTTCTCATTATCATTATTGCGCATCAGTACGCAGTATATCTGTCTCCAGCTGGGCGGTTCGCAGCCTCTCCATCAGAGCCTAATCTGATATCAGAGCCCAACCGCCCCGTTCCCCGCACCGGGTCCCAGCGGACAGCGGTCTCTGGCTCGCTCCGACCTCGCCTCCACCCACTCCCTGCGTGGCGGGTCCCCGGACTTGCTCTTTTGGTCCTTCCGTGGCAGACCGATCCCCCTCTTAACTATTTTTACTTCCTCTGTCAAGATCGACTCCGTTTTTTAACTCGCCAAGGCGCGGCTGTCAGTCCCCACTGCCGCCCATCGTGCCTTGTGCTCCATCTCTTTTTTCTGTCCGCGTGAGTCTCCCCTTTCTCACGGAGGAGTCAGAGCGGACGGTACCTAGTACCTGTATTTGCCTTCGAGCCCGGGATCCCCTCCCCACCGGTTGATACTTCTGCTCCGTCATTCCCGTCTGCTGCTTCACCTGTTTTTTATATCGATTTATTATTATTATTATGCCACAAGGGGAGTTATGGTCTACACTGGTCTCAGCTATCGATCCCGGTAACACCAAAGCCATGCCCGCCGTTCTGCAGTCCACGATCGACCTGCTGGAGTCGGAGCTGGTCAAGGCCAGAGCCGCTCTGCAGGAGATCCAACCCAACGCTGCGCCCGTGATGATGCTGGCGGAGGACGTCACCGCCGGTGCCATGGCCGCGTACCGCAAGAACCTGATCGGACGTGCATCCGACTTCTTCTACGGAACCCGTCGCTTAACCGCCAGAGACATTGGCCTTGCGCCGGTGGTGCGCGAAGGGCCCGGTGACGGGAAGGACGAAGATGCTCTCGAGGAGCAGCAACCTGTGGTCGCTGAGCTACCGCCCAAACGGCCTACTTTGCTGGATGTATTGTCAAACAGCGTCATTCTCGATCATATGGCTCCTTATCTTTCCATCTCGTCGCTCCTCTCGCTTGCGGCCACATCGCGGTCGATGCGTTCCGTGATCATGGACACACCCTATGTGTTCCGACACCTTGACCTGACAAGGTGCCGTGGCGCGCAGATGCCCAATATCGCACCGATCGACTCCGGCGGCCAGGTGTGGAGGAGCGAGCGGATGGACGAGTCGTTGACCGAGGACGAGTTCTATTCTGGACCTCTGAGGGGCATCTTGAGCAACCTGGAGCGGCGGTCGATCCTTCAAAGCGTCCGCACCCTGATCCTGGACGGCCTCTCGGTGCCAGCAGACTTGGTGGCCGATATCATTTTGACGGACCGCTTCAACGTCAGCATCCTGTCGATTAGGGAATGCCTCCACTTGAACGAGCGCAAGCTCATGCAGGTTATTCAGCATGCGGTCCGACCAACGCGTCCCAGCGGAATGCCAAGGGTAAAGGGAATCTACTATTTTACCCCAATCAACCAACGCCGTCCCACATCACGCCGTAGATATCGAGATTGGTGGAGTTCTCGGCTTTGCGACTCCAAAACCGCCTGCCAAGCGTCATCCTGTCATACCTCGAACCACGAGCCTGCAGCGCGTGAACCCGATCCCTGTCATTCGCAGAATGCGTGGTACAGACCATCCGGAAAGCTCCTGAAGGGTCCCATTGAGGAGGGCTGGGCGCAGACCCTCAAGAAGTGCGAGGGTATTATCGCTTTTGATGCTGTCCTGTGTCGCGGGCCTCGACACAATGTGGATCTCTACTCGTCCGCTAATGAAAACGGTCCTCGACCGGAGGGCGGGCTCCTCAGACCTGCGATCGCCACCATCGCTCTTGGCCCCAGAGGCTGTGATGGTTGCCATAGCTCTCCAGAGGGGCCGGCCGTCTGGGGACAATCTCCGGACGAGTACTTCCCCCTGCTCAGCCCACCTCCCCTGCATTCTTCCAAGGTATCAGAAGCGAAGAACCCGCATCCGTCTGGAGACGGACATCCGGTTTTGATCGCGAGGTGCGAAGAATGTCTGACGGACCGCTGGTGCCACCGGTGCAACAAGTGGTTCTGCTTCAACTGCCTTCCACATCCGGAAAGGATTAGAGTTAGCCTCGCTCCTCATCAGACGGCAGTGAGACGTCCTAGCGGCTCTCCGGAACGAAAGGTATTGCTCCGTGTTCTTGTATAATTCTCTTGTTCTCCCTGGATTCACGTCGCTGACTCGTTGCAGAAGCTTGGACCCGGTGTGAGCAGGGACTGCTGGGAATGCGGGCCAACCGTAAGTGTTTCGTTAGCGGAAGGGGTCAGGCTGAACCGGTGGAACTGATATTTGTATAGTGCGCGAGCTGCAAGGTTGAATGCCAGCGCACCTGTCAAGGCTGCCAGGGCGAGTACTGCATCGAGCATAACGAAGGTTGCTCTTCGACAATGGTATGGACCCGCAGGAAATATTGCCTCACAGACGTTTCGGAATGTCGCTAACAGGCTTCGATGGTACAGTGCGACTGGTGTAATACCAGCTCACGTCGGCGACTGAGAGGAGACATCTACTGAGATTACGACCCATCCCCATTATCGAATAACTAATTTGCGATGAAATGACGATTGGAAATACGATATGCTTATACGCATAAAGTCATGACGACATTTTGGCGGAGCGAAACCGGCTGCTTCTTATTCTCGAGACACGATTCCCTCCACACTCCCCTAATGATCCATATACCATCTCCACTTTTTGCATGGGTTTATTTGCATCTTCTGCTCAGCGCAAACACCTTTAATTTCGGCATGATGGGGGCCTTTTTTTCCCCTTTGTTTGTGCGCTGGGAACTTTGTTTGCTTGGATACTGGTGGTTCACGGCTTTAATGGTTGGTTCATGGTCTATGTACCTACTTGGATGTGTTACATGACCCAAGGTTTGTTATACTACTGCTGGCTCAGTTCGGATTTATATTATATGGTCGGATTCTCGGCGTTTCCTCCTCCACTCAGTGTTGGAAAGAAAGGGAAAAAAAAATCTCCCTTTCTTTTGTTTTCTTACGGATACAGACAATAGTACTGGGTGTAGACATGTATGTATGTACTGTAGATAAATACGAAGACATGCTCCTGACATATCGTTATCATATCATATCATATATATCATATCAGCATAGGTGATTGCATCTCTCTCTCTCTTTTCTATATGTAGCGTTGTAATGCGATACAAGGTAATAGACCTCTACCTGACGGAAGTTAAAGTTGGATTGGGTTAGAACCTTATTATTATTATTATTGTATCTAGCTTCTAAGTTAAACAGCTCCATAGTGGAAACTCAGACCATCTTCCAAGTTCCAGGGTCCAACTGGACGAGGTTGCGTAGCGTCGGACTGCGGTTCAACAGGTCAAGATTACCAAGTACTTACTAGTCTAGATACCTACGTACGTCAGGTAGTGTACATACTAGAGTACGATAATGGGTGAAATGGATCCATCAGAGCATTCTGACTTAGCTAGCTATGTTGAAAGTCACGCTCCGTCCGTCCTCAAACGTCAACTTCCACGTCCTTCATTCTCGATTCATAAAATCCCTCTCCGTCCTCAGCCCTTCGTGGCTGTTTGCTTGCTTGGAAACATACACTTGACTAATGACCATCAATTGAGCTCGCTGTTCCGTGACGCTTACTAATAGGATCGTTTTGGTCTTTTGGAATCGTACTTGACTGATCCCCAGTTCCAGTACTGCCCGCATTTGATGCCTGTGTGAGCACGTAAAATGTCAGTGGATCATGCAATGCTATAGTAGTGTATCAAACTACGGTGCAATGGAGATTTCTATGGCGTCTCTTGTATGTACAGAGACAGGGAAAGTAAAACGCTGGGGAGGGGGAGAAATATAGCACTCACAGTATATGTGGTCACAGCCTCCAGCCTTCTCGACCCGCCATCCACATCCCGCGGTCGGGCACTTCTTGGTCATCTGTTTGATCTTTCTCACACTACTCTGGGAGCTCTTGGCCGAAGGATGGTTGTCGTCGTACTGGCCGCAGGTATAACCTTCATGCCACGGCAGCCGATGATAGAAGCAGCCCTCGAAACCGCACGCCACGCATGTCACCTTCTGGACCTCGACCCCGTCCTTGATAATCACTGGATGGATCTGGCCTGAGTTACAGGTCGGGGAGATGCAAGAGAACCAGCGGGGGCCCTCTTTGCGGGCCTTGACGGCAACAAGCGCGCTAATGCGACTCATATCAGCGCGGGATAGCGCTGGGAAGAGAGCCTCCTCCGTGAGGGACACACCGCATTGCGGGCAGCTGCAGAGCGACCAGACTGCGGTTGCGATTTTGCTCGTATCCTCCTCGTCCTCGGGAACGACGGGCTTTCGAGACTCCAGGGTGACGGTGACATGCTTCGCAACACAGTCAGTGCACGTAAGAGGCTCATGGTTGCATTGCTCAAACTTGGGGAAGTTCGACCCGTTGCGTCCAAGTGGCTTGTTGGTGGCGCATATATTGCACTCTCGATATGCTGCTTCACGGCCGCGACGACGTGTGCTGGAGGAATCGTTCAACTGGGACACGCTCGTCTTCTCTTGCTTTTCCTCGACGCGGGAGGATCTGGCTGACGGACGAGTTGGACGACTACGAGGCTTGCTTTGAGGTTTGCTTGGTATCTCACTGGACTCAACGGAATCCGCAAAGCTGATGCGACGTTTCTTTGACGGATTGGAGGATGGAAGACCAGGACGATTCCCACTTTCATTTCCTTCCGCCACAGGGAGCCTCTCCAGTGAGGAGAAGGCAATGGGATCCGCTTTGTCATGGAAAGTCGTCGAGGAGGCACGCTTGCTAGACTTCATATTGGATTGATCTTTAACGCTAACTGCCCTCGAAGCGAGGGCATCTTTCTTGAGATGGGAAGCCTGAGTGGAGTTGGCTTTCCTGGACCTGGGCTTCTGGACTCCAGCTTTGGACTTCCTCGAGGAGGTCACTGTTGTTGCAGGCATGTTCCCACTCGAGGGTTTGGGACGCAGCTTCATCTCTCTTGGTCTCCTGCTGCAAGATGCCTGTGATGGGATGTAGATGAGGCTCCGTCCAGGCGGTGGTATAACTCTTTTATGCTCAGACGTGAGTGAAGTCAGAGTGAAGTGCTCCACACGAGGGAGGATCCGGGTGAGGGGCTAGCGGCCAGAGCAGGGTGCAAACCAGGGAAGGCACCACGAGAGACGCGGACCGGGTCTTGGAGACAGAGTCAGGAAAGGAACACTGGCCAGAATCAGAGGAAGAGCATCGCCAGAGGGTGATGTGTTGGAGCGGTTGGATGCCAGGCAACGTCTGCAAGGCACGCGGCACGACTGGAGACTGTACGTGCACATCGGCCGCGGTGGATTGGAGAGACGACGGAGGGACGATGGAGGGAGATGCTGCCTGGAGGGAGACGCCTCGATCCCGGGGCTTCTGACTGCTGGATGGCCATCTGAGATGCAGAAGAGGAGAGATCCGGCCAGAGGTCTCTCAACCCTCGTTGCCAGGATATAAGGATATCCTGCAAGCATGCTGCCAGCAACATGAGTCAATGTCGCAATGCAGGTCTCATCTCTTCAAGGCGCACAAACCAGGCCTGGTCCAACTCAAGGCTCCGGAACACCAGAGGCGCAAGAGGATGCAAGAGCACGGCCGTCTCTTCGACGTTCGTGTGCAGGACGTGGGTCTCAAACGCTCATCGTTGGATAGTATATCTCGTTATCTTATCGCCGATGGAGTTGACGGCCGGGCAGACCGCCGACAGCGCCGCATCTTCCAGAACGCGCGCGGCCCTTCGACCATGTCGAGCACCGCTCTGCCTTCACGGCGCCTCCCAGGCCCAACATGCACCGCGGCGTCTCCTCGATCCACTTCTCTTCCCTCTCTCCCCCATAGCTGACAAGATGTCGACGGACGCGGACGCCTTGAAGTGGTCGTCGCAGCTGACCGTGACCCCGCCGGTTCGCACCCCCAGGCTCCCCGGCGACAAGATCCTGCTCCCCCAGTCCGCCCTCGAGCAGCTCCTCGCCGCCGCGCCCGTCACAGAGGTCGCGCCGCAGAGCTCCCGCGCCTTGACCCGTGGCTTCGATCCCTTCAACCCGTACACCTTTGCCGCGGAGGCGCGAGCTCGAGAGCAGCAGGTCTTGGAGCGCCAGCAGCAGCTCCCCCACCCGCTGACCTTCCGCATTGTCAACCCGCAGAACGGCCGGGTCGTCTATGCCGGGATCCGCGAGTTCTCCGCCGAAGAGAACGAGGTCGCCCTCAGCGCGTTCCTGCGGAGTGCGCTGGGCCTGGAAGACAGCGACTTCCACCATGACGGTGGGGTGCGGGGGGTGGACGTGACCGGAAGGCCAGGGATTGACAGGTCTACACAAGGCGGATACCCGACTGTCACAGTGCATGCGAAGCAGTTGCCCAGGGGCACCTATGTTCGCCTCCGGCCACTGGAAGCCGGCTACGATCCCGAGGATTGGAAAGCGCTCCTAGAACGTTACTTGCGAGACAATTTTACGACCTTGACCACCGGAGAAATTCTGACCGTACAGGGAGGGCGAAACGAATCCTTCAGATTCCTCGTCGATAAAGTGGAGCCGGAGGGCGAGGGAATCTGTGTTGTGGACACGGACCTGGCGGTTGATATCGAACCGTTGAACGAGGAGCAGGCTAGGGAAACGCTGAAAAGACGGCTGGAGAAGGCTTCTCGCGCGCTTGGGACAAAAGGAGGCAGCTCAACCGGCGGTCCCATTACCTTTGGACAGGACGTGTCTGGTCAGGTTTTAAGGGGAGAGTATGTTGATTACGAGCTCCGTGAGTGGAATCGCACGGACGTCATCGACATCGAGCTTGAGGTCGCGGACGGCGCAGATGTCGACCTCTTCGTTAGCCCGCTGTCGCGGCGGCAACGGGCTCGTCCAAGAGACGATGAGCACGTCTTTGGAGACTTCTCTGGCAGATCGCCCAAGCGAATCAGGCTTCAGCCGACAAACGTGGAGTTAGAGGAGGTTGAGGCGATGTACATCTCGGTTCACGCACCCTCCGGTTTCGACGGCGCGAAGAATGAAGGCAAGGAACAGAAGTTGCCATTGCAATACAACTTGCGTGTGGTCACTCCCTCTCTCGCCGCCGAAGCAGAGGCTCGTCGGGAGGCCGCTCCTCGCGAACCAGACGAGGTTCAATGTAAGAATTGCCAGCAGTGGGTTCCTCAACGGACTCTGTTTCTTCACGAAAGCTTCTGTCTCCGCAACAATGTCCTCTGCCCGCAGTGTGGAAATGTCTTCCAAAAGAGATCCCCCGAGTGGCAGAATCATTGGCACTGCCCGCATGATTCCGAATACGGCAATGACACATCGAGCAAGGCGAAGCACGACGCCGTCTTCCACACATCGTATTCATGCCCCAACTGTCAGTTTGAGGCCCAGGGCCTTCCTGCGCTTGCTCATCACCGCACCACAACTTGCCCGGGGAAGCAGATCCTCTGTCAATTCTGTCATCTCCTCGTGCCACAGCAAGGCGACTCGGACCCCGACATTAATGATCCGGAAGTCGTACTCTCCGGCCTCACACCGCACGAACTCGTCGATGGCGGTCGTACGACCGAGTGCCATCTGTGCAATAAGATCATCCGGCTTCGGGAGATGAAGACCCATCTGCGCCATCACGACCTGGAGCGTCTGTCACGGCCCCCGCCGCGCATATGCATGAACAGAAACTGCGGGCGTACGTTGGAAGGCGGGCGCAGCATCCCGGGCACCAACAAAGCAGCAGCCAACGACTCTCTCGGACTGTGCGGCATCTGCTTCGCTCCGCTGTACGCCGACGTATACGACCCAGAAGGCAAGGCCCTCCGCCGGCGCATCGAGCGCCGCTACCTCTCGCAGATGATGACCGGGTGCGGGAAAACCTGGTGCCGGAATCAGTACTGCAAGACGGGCCGGCAGAACATGTCGGCTTCTCCCGATGCGCAGCCGGCTACGACGATGACGACGAAGGAGATCCTGAGCATCGTGAAGCCGCTGATTGACGCGGTCAATGTGCAGCCGAGCGCCACCAACCCTGCGCCGCTGTACTTCTGCACCGACGAGACCAGCCAGCGACGGCGGACCCTCGCCGAGATGATCGCGGCGGAAGGGGCCGTGGCCGTGGCGGGCGGGAAGGCGTACGACGTCGAGTGGTGCATCGCCGCCGTCGAGGCCGCTGGCGGAGACCTGGGCAAGGCGCGGGAGTGGTTGGGCAATTGGGCGCCCTCGAAGGGGGAGGTTGCGAGGACTTGAACGGGTAGGGCTCTCATCTCGGTCAGCTAAGTTTTATGTTGATGATTACTTGAATAGATGTCCTGCTGGAAATGCAGACCGGTGTTTCATATCTCGTCCTTTTTTATATAGGCATAGTAATGGATGATCTGATCTTCTATGTCGTTGGTTGCTTCACGTGCATAGATAGGGATTTATGGGGAGAGGGAGCGCGCGCGAGAGAGAGGCAGGTATTTCTGCTACCCCATTGTGTCCTGGTTTGGAATCATCGATCCTGCAGAGCCTGATGCTGCGCGAGAGTGCATATAGACAAAAATGCAATTCTTGATAAATTTTGGGCAAAATAAGACAGTACCTAAGTAACTTAGTCGACCATCCCAGTGTAGTATAGTATAGAATCAAACGCAAGTTTTACAAACAACCCCCTCCAAAAATATACACGCTTCCTCCGCAATACCGTATGTTTGACTAGTTCCAAACTGATTCCTGTTTTCTTCTGCTTTCTTTGACCCTAACACCATATCTGGCTAATTAAACATGATGGGGAAAATAAAATCATGAAGCTGCTGCTGGACCCCGCATTCGATCGGGATATGTTCATTACCTAGCTAGTAAACTTGCAAAACGCACAGTACCTAGTGAAATAAAAAGGAAAAAAAAAACCTAAACCTAACCAGAAGCAGTCCTCGCAGCCAGCGTGCCGCTCCCCCTCGAAGAGAAGATGCCCATGATGCCAAAGACGAGGTAGAACAGCGCCAGCGGGTAGGCCACCAGGCCCCTCATCCCGCGCATCCTGCCCACGGCGCAGAACATGCCGGAGCTGCTGTACGTGCACCACCCGACGGCGGCCGTCGTCAGGAGGTAGCCGAACATGGTGTCCATGGGGATCAAGATGCCGACCAGGCTGGTCAGCACGAGCGGGAGGAAGCAGTAGCCCAGGACGCTGGCGGACCGCGGGAAGGTCAGCGTGGAGGAGAAGCGGCCCGTCGCCGAGGAGCCCGACGCGGGCGGCTTGTGGTGCGGGTCGTAGTTGTTTCCGGGGTCGGCGGCGTTGGGCGTGGTGCCGTCGAGGGTGGGAGACATCAGGCTGAGGATGACGTGCAGGGCGATCGTGCCGAAGACGGCGACGCCGTAGATGTAGCCGTAGAAGACCTTGCCGGAGAGGAGGAGGAAGGTCCCGTAGAGCAGGATGTACAGGATCGCGCCGTACAGGTCGCTGTCGTCCATGAGGTGCTGGTCGATCTGGGCGAAGGGGTTCAGGACCGTTAATGTCTGCGAGATGCAGTCAGTATAGGCTTATTGAGAACTCTCTCTCTTTCTTATATTTCGTCCTTTCTTCCTTTCTTTTTTGCAACGAAAAAAACATAGCTGCTGCCTCTGAGAAAGAAAAAAACACGAACCTTCGTTCTTATGTGCTCAAAATTGACTCCCAGTTCCTCCAACAGCGGCGGCTCGCCTTCATACCCCTCCGTCCCAAACGCAGCGAGCCATCCCGTCCTCAGTCCGCCCTGCTCGCCCATCCTCCCACTCACGCCAGCAGCCGGAGATCCGTACCCGCCATACGCACCGCCCGCGCCGACGGGGTACGCCTGAGCCGCCTGGCCGTGAGGCACGCCGTAGCCGCCGTAGGAAGCTTGCGAGGGCGTCGTGTGGCCGGACACGGAGGAGTAGGAGGACTGGTAGAATTGGAGGTTCTGCGCCGACGTCTGGGCGCCGTAGGGCGGTTGCTGCGAGTAGAACTGGGCCATGGTGGCCGGTGGTGCGGGACGGGCGCGACGCAGGCGGGGAAGAAGCCGTCACCGTACGCAGAGCTGGATGTTCTGAAGGGGCGAAGGCAGGCAAGCGACCGCAACGGGTTCCGGTCGCTGACGGGGAACCGCGTGTGGTGGTGGGAGAGGACGTCGTGCTCGGAAGTTGAGGTTGTACAGTACGTATGCCTGGAGGTCTACGCTGCATACCAAGTCCGGAGCTACACGTGCGGCTAAAGGCCCGGGCGCGATCCGGGTTAGCGTCGCCGGCCGCCCGCAAACCACAACCAACAGGAAAAAAAAACATCTCTCAACTCATGGCGCTGCATCATTCTCAACATGGGTCAAGAGAGCTGCTATTCAGTGTCTCATGGTACATATTCTACAGAAAGTTTATGCCAATCCCAAGTTGGAGACCCTTCCTCCCTTCCTCGCCTTTCCGCAGCACCAGGGGCAGGGAGAAGTTCAGCTCGAACCGGGCTACGGGGTGCGCGTACACCAGTCCGACACCAGCCGCGATGCTGGGCAGGCCGCTCCGCAACTCCGAAAGCGTGGAGACCATGGCCTCCTTGACCTCCTCGCTCGAGGTAGGAGTGCCCTTCTGGGGAGTCCGCAGAGGGAGCAGCCGGCCGCCGTTCACGAACGCCTGTAGCCGTAGCGGCTTGTCCGCGCCTACACGTGGGAGGGGAAGAAGTAGGTTTGCGCTCCCCGCGGCGTAGACGTCGCCTCCTAGAGCATCGGAGCCCTCGTGAGGGCCAAGGCCACAGAGCCGGAAGCCACGGACGTCTGTCGGTCCACCGAGCAGGAAGCGATCGTTGATGCGAGAGAGCTGGGGCTTGGAGTCCGCATCGAGACCCAGTGGGTAGAGGAGGCCAGCGCGGAAGCCGGTCGTGAAGCTGATCCCGCTGTCGCCTTTGATCCCGGGTATCGGGATGGGCACTGCTCCTTGCGCTTCGATCTCGGACTTCCAGAAGGATACGTCCCCTTTCAATGGTCCCCAGCCGGCGATCTCGTTAAGGGCTTTGGCATAGTAACCACGGGATGGGAGAAGAGGGTGGTCCCTCTTGTCATTGACCCAGCTGTGGAAGACGCTGCTCTTCACGCTGTCGCCAGCATCTCCTCGGACGGTTGGAGACGCATTCTCAGCTAGACCGGTTATCTGTCGCCAGAAACCGTTGTAGCCAATCTCGTGTCGGTGGCCCGATCGGCTCGTCCATCGAAGCTTGGTCCAGCCACCCTTGAGCACTTCCTCATGACTGGCCCAGGGCTTCTGCGTCGAGCTACCTATGCCGCCGATTTCCCAGCGGAAGTCCGGATCGCTGAAAATTGGCGTCTCAAAGGCGGCCTGGTAAGCAGACCTTGTCCGTGTCCCGAAAGATGCGTTCAGATTCAGGGACTCGGCACCGCCAAAGATGTTCCGCCAGAGGAGGTTACCGTACGCAGAACCTTCCGCATTTCCAAGATCCGTTCCAGTTTTCAATAGTATACGGGACTTCTCCCGAACAGACAGGTAGACATCGATATCCGTGGTCGTAGCTGATGGATCTTGGTCCGACCGCTTGTCCAGGAATATCGAAATTGGCTGATGGAAGATGTCTTTCTCAATTAGCACCAGACTTGGCAGGACAAGGGAAATGAGAGGTCGAACCGAATCTGTTGAGCTTGTCTGCCCGATCGGATATTTCCCGCAAGGCCTCTGAGAGGGTATAGGGCCTGTCTTGGTTGGCGCTGAGCAAGGGGTTAAATATGCGCTCTAGGAAGCCACGCCTGGTATGAGGCGCATTGAGGACCTGGATTGACGAAATGGTGCATGGCAGAGTCGAGTTTTGGTCGATCTGATCCAAAGCCCGCGCAGTTAGCCAGAAGCTCCGCAGATCCGGACTTGAACGTCAACGCCCGCACGTAAAACACATGGAAACGTACCAGCTCTGCGAGACGGGCTTGGGCCTTCTGGTAAATGGCATGTATCCTCTCATTCACGGCTCGCTGCCGCTCCTCCAGCACCTTTTGATCGGCACGCTGCTGAAGCCGGCTGAAGATCTGCCAAGGGGAGCCGTGGTTAGCAGAGCAGGGTCTCTACCAAGAAAAGAGCACGACAGACAAGAGGGCCGGCAACCATACATCTTCATCGTCAGCAGAAAGTGGAGAGGACATTGCGACGGCAGCAATGGCACCAGAGACGTGCGCACGCTGAAGTCTGTTCCGCGCGGAGCTGCAGATAGAGAACGGTGCGCACGTGACCCGCCGTGGGCTTTTCGGCGTCGAGGCGATGCATCATCCAAGCCGCTCCGCGTTAGGCCCGATCTGGATAGCATCCTGCACTCAGTACTTGGGCTGCGTCCGGCGCTGCGACGAGGCGCGCTTCGCTCACTACGTCACTCCTCTGCCAGGGGAGGGAGCCTGCCCTGCAGTCCATCCGCTCTTGTCTGCCACCCTCTTTTGCCTGCTCCGTTATCCTCGAATCACTCGGACTCGACTCCGTACCGACATCCAAACGAGCTGACGGCCCCTGCTGCGGCGGCAAGATGGCGACCAAGGCGGCCCACAAGCGGGTGAGTACAGTAGCACTCCACATCGAGGACGGAGGGTGTTCTGACGGTAACCACAGCTTACGCGCGAGTACCAAAATATCCAAAAGAATCCCCCTCCATATATCGTTGCACACCCCTCGGAATCGAATATCCTGGAGTAGGTGTTCCGCCCAGCAGTTGTCCAGTCCGATCACTCGAGTTCTAACAAGACGCAGATGGCACTACATACTCACGGGCCCTCCCAACACTCCCTACGAGAACGGTCAGTACTGGGGGACGCTGATCTTTCCTCCAGAGTACCCCTTTGCTCCCCCCGCGATCCGCATGCATACCCCCAGCGGCCGCTTCCAGCCGTCTGCTCGACTCTGCCTCAGCATCAGTGACTTCCATCCGAAATCCTTCAACCCAGCATGGGAGGTGTCGACCATCCTGATCGGTCTCCTTTCCTTCATGACAAGCGAAGAGATGACCACTGGCAGTGTCAGTGCGTCCGACGCGGAGCGTAGAGTGCTCGCCGCTCGGTCAAGGTGGTGGAACTCGACTGGTGGAGGGTCTTATTCGAATGTCTCTCCAGGCGTCAATGCGACCACCAAGGGCATCAACAGCATCAAAGCAGGAGACGGGGGGTTGAAATTCCGTACAGAGTGGCCGGAGCTGGATGCGGAAAACTGGAAATGGATGAAGGAGAACCGCATTGATCCAGCTACCGGGCAGGTCATGCCGGACCCTAACGCCCCAACGGCCAAGTGCTCGCCAGAGACGAGCGCTCTTCGGAGACGTCCCAAGGGCAGTGCTGCAGGCCTGGGAGCGGTCATGGAAGGCGGCCAGGTTGCACGGGATGCGGGTGAGAGCTGGATTCGTCGTCACAAGGTCTGGTTTGGCCTTGTGCTCGTCTTCGGGTATGCACTTCTCACACGGCTGTTGGGCGGCCTCCAGGGATGAGCTCGAATGCAGGTCGGGCAGGACTAAGGGGCGGAGGGCACATAAGATTCTGTGCAATATTTTTTTTTCTTTTCTTTTTCTAGCCGGGTCTTAATTGCTGCTCATGGCTTTGCAGCGTTGTATAACGGTTGAGCAACGCGCTCTGCAGATCTACAGGCTCGTGGGTCACAGATGGCAGGGTGTCCAAGTGGATTGGCGTTCCACAGACGGTTCCTGGAGAACATGATGCCCAGTGTCTGTCGTAAGGGGATAACAATGGGGCAGTTGGTGGATTGATAGAAACTGCACTGTACATAATAATGGTCTAATATATGGGCTCTTGTTACGCAGCATGCATCCTGGGCACTCCACTTCTTCGCACTGACCTAGGTTGTACTCGGGCTGGCTTCCAGCGGGGTCTTTTTTCCCGCAGCCATACTCTTATCTCCGTGAGCTTCGGAGGACGTTAAAAATCCCGAGGACCAAGCAGCACGTGCACGATGGGAGATGACAGACACTCCTGGAAGTTGTATACTGCGCACGCCGTGTCCAGCCCCGAGCAACCGCTGGCGGTCACGTCTCAGGGCAGCTGGACAGATGGTCGCAGCACGCCGTTCAGATTTCCCGGAAGGGCGGGATCGTGGCAGAGGAGAGATGGCGATGTCGGTAAAATCTGATAGCCTGGCGGCCGAGACGGCGGGGATCCACGCATGCTAGCGCTGCCAGGCGCCTCGCGTCCTCCGATTACTCGATCGGGCTCTTGCTGGACCTTCTCGGTTTCTCAACACCACCGCTCCCACGCGCATGATCCTCTGCTCCCTCGACGCCTGGTTTGCCGACCTGCCTGTCACCTCGCTGGGCCCACCATCCCCCCCGTCGCCGGCCTTTGTGTCGCCGGCGTCTGTCCCAGAGCGTCTGCCTGTTCCACCTCGCTCTCCAGCGTCACGTCGAACCAGCGCTGCGTCCGCCGGCCATGATGGAGGACCGGCGGCAGTCGTCGGAATCCCCCTCTTCGGATGCTCTTGGCCGTCGTCCCAACCAAGGTTCGTGTTTCTCCGTCAATCATCCTGTTCCGCCCTCGCGTCTGGTCTCCTCCTCCTGTACCTGGTTCAAGCCCCCCCTCCCCCCCCCAAAGATCCCCACAAAGGGGTTGATGCCCTTTGCCTGTCTCCCGGAGATCTACGGATCGCAGCTCCATGTAAACCCCCCGCCGTGTTGTGAACCTGTCTGCTTCTGAGACAGGAATCACCGTCTCCTTTTCTGCTCTAGATATACATACTTTCTTAGATCCATCAAGCTAATCACGTCGTCCGGGGGCTTCTTGGCCGGGGCCAGAACCCACTCCAAAGCCCGTGGCGCCATCGGATCGCCAGTTGTTTACTTTCATTGACCACGATGATGACCTGACCTCGAAAAGGATCAAAGATGCCAAGGCTCGCAAGGCGATCCGCTCGCATGTCATGCGTGACGTGCGGCGCCGCGAGCGGCTCGCGGGGGTGAAGAGGACCTCGAGGCGCGAAGGTCGAGCCGCCACGGCTACCAAGCAGTCCGCTTCCAAGCTGCGCGAGGCGCCCGAGAGCGCGTCCAATAAGCGTAAGCTGCCGTTGAGGCCGGGGAGCTCCGCCGCACCCCCAGCGCCTGAGCTGGATGTCGTCAAATCGAAATCACAGAGACCAGTCGCGTGGGTTACGGAACGCTGGCCGTCCAATCGCATGGTCAGCCCTACGGCCGTCCCCGGTTCATGGATGCTCGATCCCTTCTGTACGTTGCCCGGTGCAAGCGAGGTGCCATCCATGGTCGAGCGCCTTTTATACCATTGTAAGTCGCCGGATTCCTTGAGCTATATGTATAATGCTCTACTCGACACCTCCCTCGATCCCTTGTCCGCAACAGTGTACAGAACCCTGTCGAGATATATACATATAGGCATAAAAAGCGAGAAATTTCAATATGCAACAACAGCGGCATTGGTCGGTCTCGATCCAAGGCTGCATGGCACTGATATGCCTTGTGATCTTTCCTGGTTACTTCTTCCTGATACAAGAGCATTGGACTTACAGCGGTTTTCAATGTTTTCCCTTTCACGTTTGTAAGACATCTTACAAAAATAAGACTTGAATCAGTTTTGCATTTGCTTCTTTCCGAAGTCGAGGGGCCTGGCATGCGAATCCCGTATCGTTCATTTCTGAGTCGACGCTTACATTATAATTTCAAAAAGGCACGTTCGTCTTCATCCCGATGACGTTTCCTATTGACTGCAAAACGAGTCGAAATCGTGGCGACCAACTGCAAGTATTAATGGTCTCTTCGATTTTCTCCGACCCGGGAAGCTTTTTTGGTGTAATGAGCATGAACGCTGCCCATAGAGCCGTTCTTTCCGGACGTCATTCGGACCTCTTAAATTCTTCCGGAGGTGACAGCCGTGTCCTCTATGACCCGGATTATTATATTATGAAAGGGAAATGTATCCGAGAAATGAATGCCAAAATGCGAGATCCTAACCGAGCGCTCAGCAACGAGGCCTTTGATACGATTATTACTCTCCTCACTGGTGCGGTAGGTGACCCTTTTTTTTTCACCTTCGCGAACATTTGTAAGGCGGATGTTAGCGTCCCATTGATACTGCTTTGGCATAGATTCACGCCGATATGTATACGTCCGCTTATATGTTCTGACTCTAACGGTCTATAGTTGATAGTCGGCCTCTTTGATGAAGCAAGGATACATCTCAAGGGGTTGAAGCGGATGGTGGAATTGCGGGGGGGTATCACTGGGGATAGTCTGAGAAACGAGAAGAGGATTTTGAGTGCTATTCTTACGTACGGTCTTCGCTCTCCTCTCGAATGGAATAATTCTAACGGACAAGCTAGAGCCGACGTTAAAGCTGCCATTGGACTTATGACAAAGCCTGTTTTTCCGTTGGCACGGGATTCACAAACGCTGGCTCCTGAGATACGGCAGCGGCTTTGCCCCCACGTTTCGTCAAAACTACTAGACAAACTTGGGACGGCACTCTTTACGAATCCTCTTCTGAGCCCACCGCTCGTCAAGGTCCTTCATGGGCTGCAAGATCTGGTGTTTTTCCAGTATATCAAGGATCGGAACCCAGACGCACTCAGCCCGGAGGACCACCAAGCATTCCACATCCTGAACTATGAAACCGAGTATGGGCTGGTCAGTTATCCGTACCGCTCATCCAGAAACAAAGATTCTGGACCTCAGGGGGCCAATCTCCATCCAGTCGAGGCTGTTGTCCGTGTTGCCTCCATATGCTACATGAACCTTTTCATGATTGTATCCCCATCATCGACCGGCTTGGGACGGGCATTGACGAAGCATATAAAGGAAGCTCTTGATCTCTGTACGCCCGAAGTTCTAGCCCAATTGCCGCAGGAATGCTACGATTTGCTTTCGTGGGCTCTTTTCATTGCAGCTCATGGTTCAGCTGGACAGATTGAAAGGCCCGGGTTCGTGCAACGTCTCGCGCATGCCGCGACCGTGCAGGGATGGCGGAAATGGGAAGAGGTGGCTGAAGTTCTGACGGGATACTTTTATGTCTCGCATCTCCATGACCCCGTTTGGCGACCTATTTGGAACGAAGCGGCGGCTCTCCTTTCGCCTTTGGAGTAATTTACGATTGAGCAACGATTCTTGGGTCTTTTTGGAACTGTTCAAGCAACTGTTGGCGTTGGAAGCGGGACCTGGTGACCCTGGAGGCAGAGTGTCCGAAGTCTTGCACTTTTTCATCATAGGCTGAACTGTGTATATATACTTCAACCCATCCATACCCAATGCGCCTGCAATCTGATTAATAGGTTATTTGATGTACCTGAGCTACTGCCACACACAACGTCCTCCTGGTTCCTTCTGCTGCTACCGCTAATACTCTCGGGGAAGAAGCAGCTATGATACAATGTAGGCACGTGACGGCGTCTCGGGCCGAGAAGGACTCGGGTGCGTCGGGCTCGGCGGCGGGATCTGCATCACGTATCAAAACTTTCAACGCCTATTCTGCCCTGGTCTTCGATCGCATTTGCTCGAACTCCCCTCTCAGACAGATCACTCAATTTCCATTATCTACGGGACTCAAGATGGGCTGGTTCTGGGCGGATCCGCAGCCGAAGCGGACTCCCGCTGCTCCCAATCCTTCGGCGTCGTCTGTCGCCTCTCCTCCAGTCAGTAGACAATTCGAATCTGCAGTAATCGAAAAGACCGCTAACCTTTTAATTGTAGCCTGGCTGTCCGATGCATTCCTCGTCCTCCGCCAGTCCCTCTCTTGCCGCTCTTTATAATGCATCCAGCGATAATACCCAGAGCGCCTGCCCGGCCAGGTCCCCCAATTCACCCTTCTACGTGCCTCCGTCGTCATCGTCTTCCTCCCCGGCGCAGTCGGCCTCTCCCGAGAAGCAGCGGTCAACCCTCTCCAAGCTCAACCCGCTGAATTACATGTTCTCCGACATCTCCCAGGAACGGGCACCGAACCAGACCGTCGACCTCCCCGTCGAGCGGGAAATCTCCTCGATCCCCAGAGGCGACGGGCAGGGGAACTGGGAGTACCCCTCGCCCCAGCAGATGTACAATGCCATGTTGCGCAAAGGATACACGGACACCCCGCAGGAGGCGGTCGAGTCGATGGTGGCGGTGCACAACTTCCTCAACGAGGGCGCCTGGGCGGAGATCGTCGAGTGGGAGCGGATATTCTCCAAGGGCCTGCGGCACGGGTGGGAGAAGTGCCGGCGCGGATCGGAGAATCTGGCCCTGGAGGCTGCGAGGGAGCGACTGAGCGGGAAGGTGAATGAGGAGGAGCAGCCGCGCCTGATCAGATTCATGGGACGGCCGCAGGAGCTGACCCCGAAGGCGAGGATCCTTCAGGCTCTCGGGTGGTTGTACCCGGCCAAGTTTGGGTGAGTTACAGCCTTTTGTAAATAAATAAAAAAAAAAGGTGGGAATTTTCGGCATGAAAATGCTAATCATCGTTTCTTGCCTCCTCGCAGCACGGAACCTCCCTTCGATCGACACGACTGGTACGTCCTACGCCAGACGCCTCGGGGTCCCAAGGAAGTCCGCTACGTGATCGACTACTACTCCGGGCCACCGGAGCCCACCGGAGAGCCGGTCTTCTACCTTGACATCAGACCTGCCCTCGACACTCCCACCGCCGCAATTGAGCGGCTCATGAGGTGGGGAGGGGATATCTGGTGGAGGGCCAGCGGCGGCGCAGCCCGCGAAAAAGCTAGCTGAGTTAACTGGACCGTTCCCCAACCTTGGAATAGGTTCTTTTCCCCTGTACGTCCCCATTGACGGGTTTGTGGTATTGAAACTCGTCGATTTAATGCCTTCCTTTTGTTGCGTAGGCAAGGAGACGCTCGCTGTAATGAATGAGGATGTTGTACGATGGCTATTTCTTTTTTTATGTTGTGCTATATCTTCTTTTTGTCTCTCTTCTCTACTTTTCTGAGACGTGTCTTACTGCCTCCTTTCTTTTGCCAGATTTTTTGGTTTCGGGCTGATGACGGAATGATACGGTTTTCTTGCCCCCATTTTTTTTATCTCTATGCGGCGCATTAGGCTAGCTGGATGGCTAGGTTTGGGTAGCTAGCCGGGTGTCCTCTGGAGGGTATGCTCAAACTCTGCTAGTCGACTCTCCTATCCAGGTGAAATTTTCGAATAAATAAAAAAAGAATGAAAGGAAAAGGAAAATTGGTAGCTCAATAGCGCTATCACATCACGTACACTCCTCGGTATGTTTTATCCGCTCCAATACTCTATTCCTGACACAAAACACGGTACAATACATGTATTTCTTGAGTGGGAAGTACTCTGTAGGAAATGAACAGAGACCAAAAAGGCGGGGAAATGAAAATGACATACAAGAATGGAATATGTGTCTATGTATGTACATACAGAGAACGTGAAACTGACCTTCTCTTGTTTATAACAAGTATATATGGTTACAAGTCCCCTCCTCTTCTACTCCGGAGGCCTGCTTAGAATATCTTGCAGGAGGTCCGTGTCCGTTTCGGGAAAGGCAAAAAAGGAAGAGGGCATTATAAATACGAATAATAACGTGGGACGTCAACTGGATGTTTCCCCCCTTTCGAGAGGAAAGAGAGAGATGGAAACCTTTTGTATAAAGTCGTCAAATATCGGGCGAAAGCAAATCGTACTTGACGCACATTTCGACGCTCTCCACGCTGGCCTGGAGGAACGTGCGAGCCTCGAGCCCGACCCAGGCACGGAGCATCGACGTATCGCCCTCGCGGACCGACTTGAGGAACGTGGTGCCGGTGCCGAGTTTTCGGAGGATAGGGAGGGCACTGGAGACGCATTGGTATTACTTCAATTCAATTCGACGGCAGTTTGGGGGTAGGAAAACAGGGAGTACAGGAACGAATGTAGCCTACCTCTTGAATAGATCCAGGTCGGGATTCAGACTCCGTCCGATGCCTTCCAGGAGTAAGATGGAGATGACAACATTGACAAAGTCACCCTCAAGCCGGACGTGGTGTTCTCGCACCATCGACAACACCTGGCTGAGGACGTCTCCGATCTTGACGTTGCCCAATGCGAACGTCCGTGACTTGATGCCCAAGATGAGATGTTGCATCTTCAGGGCAAAGATCTCCGGTGCGATGACTGAGTTTGGCTGTCGGGACCGCTCGACCATGAGGTGGCCAGCCCTGTATCCATCGAACTCTACGATGGCACGGAAGAGATCAAGAAAGTTAGTACGATTCCTCTCGTTGAGCTGCGTTACAAGGCCTGTGTCGACAAAAATGAGCTGTGGGCGGTAGCCCTCAGCATCCAGTTGGGCGAGCGCATCATTCCAAGCTTTCACATCGTTAGCGTGGGGCCTAAGACGTGAGAGCACAGCTTCGGTCACGTCTGCTTCTGCGCGCGATGTTGCTTCGGTCGCGCGTGTATGCTTCCGCAAAGACAGATCGAGTTGACTTGGCTGGTAGAAGCGAACCATGATGTTTCCTGGGTGCAGATCCGCATGAACGAAGTTGTCAATCAAAAGCATGTGGAGAAATGCGTCAAGGCCCTCGTTCGCAATTTCTTTTTGATAGACGCCGCCTCCGGTCTCGAGGAAGGTCGACAATGGAATACCCTGAGCGAATTCCTCAACGAGAACCTCGCGAGTGGTATAGTCCATATAAGGATAGGGAAACCATGCGGTAGTTCGCGACTTGAAATGTTCTCGAAAAAGGGTCAGATTTGTGGCCTCGATTCGCAAGTCCAGCTGTAGTTTCATCATCTCTCCAAACTGATGGACCTCATCCGGCAACGACAGCCATTCCATGGTAGGGATTGCATTTATTAACGAGGCGAAGAAACCCATGATCTTAAGATCTCTGCGGACCAACCGGTCAATCTTGGGGTGAAGGACCTTGATTGCCACATATGACGACGGAACCCGCTGAGGAGAACTCTTCACCAGGGCACCGACATTCTTTCGAACCCTGGCGCGCAAATCCTCGGGCTCAGCGAGTAACTCTTTATCACTCAGCACGGCTAGATCTGGCTTCAACTTTGCTCTGTAGACCTGCGCAATCGCTCCTACGCCGAGAGGCTCTTCTTGAAACTCCTCAAATATATCTTCGAACGGCAGCCCATTGAAAGCCTTGCTTATTATCTCCTTGGTCGCCTCCAACGGATGTGCAGGAGCGTTCGAGTGGAGGGAGGACATTATATTGCACAGTGTAGGAGGAAATATGTCTGTTCGCGAAGCTGCCCATTGTCCGAGCTGTCCGACTGATCAGTAATTTGTACACTGTCAACTTGCTAATCCACGGGAATAAAGAAAACCCCATTCGCACCTTTATGAAAGCAGGACCGGCGCGCTCCATAGACCTGACCAGGAACTTGTACCACCACAACGTGCCCGTCCGTTCCCCGTTGCGACTCTGGGTCCGCTCTCCAAACCAGATGACCGGCACGGTTGCGAGGACCGGGATAAAGATAATCACCAAATGAAAGAACCTGAGGCCGGTAGCGATAGGTTCATAAATGTACTTGTAAGAAAGTACGTAGATAATTTGACAGAGCCTCGACAAGCCCCGCACATCTCCGGCGACAGTCTTCTGGAGCTCCTGGCGCGATGCCTTGAGCATCTCCATCTCACCGGTCGTTTCCCCGCCATCTGTCTTTTCTGCCAGCTCCAGAAAGGAGCCAGGGCTCAATGCTGCAAGCAACACGGTTCCAACAACCGGCGCTCTGCCCCCAGTGCCTTTCCAATATGCTCTTCGGCTCCACTGTTGCAGACGGGGAAAGGAATATCGAGGCCGCGGCGCGAGGCGGAACAGGCGCGGACCACCCGCGCAGTTGAGACAGAAACGGCCGACGAGAGCGGCCGGTCTCATGGTGTCATGCGGACACGGCTATCGAGAGCCGTGCAGATCATGAAGAAGAAATAGCAATGGCTCTGGCATCGAGGAGAGCGGCGACGACGGGCAGCGGAGGAGTTTCGGAGTCGTCGAGCAAAGCCGGAGGTCGGGCGCCGCACGTGTCGGCCAAAGACGTCATCGCCGCTGCTTGTCGGCCGATGCACTTCGACTTCATCATCGACAACACGACTATCAGCCAGACGTTCCGGCGTCCTGAAATCCCACAGGACGGTCTGCTCTGTGCACTCGGAGCTCGATCCGTGCTGTCTGCAGGCCCCCCAGGCCGCTTTCAACGCGCATGCCAGCCTGCGGGTGGCTGGCGACTCGCTGCTTTGGATGTCAAAGTTGATCGCACGGCCCCAAAACTAACTTGGGTGCTCTCCAGTTCTGATTGCAGGACTCTGCTTATTGTCTGTCGGCCCCGCGGTGTCATAGACGTCCTGGGTTGATTTTCCTAGGCAAAAATACTATTGTCCCGAACAACTTTGACCGTGGGAACTGTTCTAACTACCATACAATAGACAGCGGGCTCGTCCAACAATGGACAGATGATCTTGATAAGGTGGTGAACATTTGTATCACTGAGCTGCAGGTATCTCCCTCTATGCAGCACTAGTACCCAGGCAGATGGTTGGATATTTGGTATCTGTAAGCATTGCCACTACTGTTATTCCAAAATAAACCTGTTTCATTTGATCTCAACAATCACAATGCCTAATGCAATATGCACAGGGGTGGGGGAAGGAGACAATGGAAAAGAGATTCGTTTTAATCAACTAAAGACACATCGACATTTCGGCAATGATTTATATGGGCAACAAATATCGTCAAATCAGAAGAGATAGACGAAGATAAATGTAAACCCTTAAATTGTCACGTTCGGTTTAGTTCTGGTACTTCCGGTTGTGATCCTCGATCCAGATGATGACATGTTTCATGTTTTGTTCAATCCACTAACTTGTTACTGCTGCCGGGAGAGTGTCCGTCAGATACTTTGTGTATTTTCGATTGCCTTTATCCGGAGTTCGTTGTTTCCGCTTCTCGGCTTGATGGTGCTGATGCGGAGCGTCCAGCATTCTTCATCAGGTCCTCAAGCATGGCTTTCTTTGTCGGGGGAAGCGTTTCAGGCTGCCAAGAAAAAATTCAACAAGTCAGCTCACTGGCCTTCCAAAAACTGTCTGGGTTAAATAATTTCCATACATCATTCTTCAACATCTCCCTAACAAGAATAATCGTATTGTCCCGATCCTTGCTTCGTCTCAGTCTCTCGTTGTCATCTGCCGACTCTGAAACGTCGGCAGAAAGACTGTCCTGCAACAGCTTGTAGACGTCCATGTTCTCCAGGCAATCCACGACGGCCAGAGAGCCCTGTTTACTCGATGCCATCAAAGCTAGCGCAAACCACCCTTCACTCCGCACAACCGGCCACTGAGTCTGGGTGATCATGGCACCGATAGGGCGGGCTATATCTTCGTGCAGACTGTAAAGACGCTCAAAAAGAGTGTTTGTCTCGTTACTTTCCTCGCGCGTGCGGGAATTGATCATGCGGCATATAGAAGCAACGGCACGTCCGATTTCAGTCTTGATTGGGGTCGAATCTGTCTTGCGGGAAAGTGAGAGAAGTAAAGAGAGATACGTTCGCATGTGAGCTGGAGAATCCGGATCAGGAGAAAGGGGTTCGAGGAGTCGGGAAATATTTCTGAGGGATGATGAGATGAGTTGACGGGTAAGGCTGGCAGCGGCAAATTGCACTTGAGGGACTGTGTCGAATTCCCATAGACGAGATACAGCAGGTATGATATCTGCATCGCCCAAGTAAGATTTATTGTCGCCGGCAATTGCCAGATTCTTGAGGAAGCCGAGTGCAGCGTGAAGGACAGCGCCTCTCGCGTTGCTTTTCAATATAGATATCAACGTTTTATGTATCTCTAAACTCTGCACCATCGTCTGGCATACTTCGTCTGACCTCGCCAGGTTGCCGAGCATGACACAAGCGCATATCTGCAACTGGTCTTCTGGAACTTCGAGCCATGACCTTAAAGTCCTCGACAGCGAAGAATCAAGCGGGTAGACTTCCATAAACTGTGGCAGAGCAGAGACATCCGCTAGCGCTTGGTTGATCTTCAAGCGCAACTGCGCCAGCAGTTTGACGTCCTCGCTAGAGGATTCGTCCACATCCGTGGTATATGACCGGCGAAGAACGGACAATACCCTTTCCACCATGCCGTTCGATAGGCAGACATTCTGAAATCGCTCGTTCTGTAAATATGCTACGAGGCAGTTAACCAAACACGCAAACTGAGCGAAAGTTGTGTTTTCATCCACAGCGAGATCCATAAGAAGCAAAATAGTCCCATCGGGAGATGCGTCGATTCCCTGTGCTGTTCCCGTCAGAACAAGAGTCAGAGTAGCACGATGGATCATACCTTGTTCCGCCGCCATCTCAACTAATTCATATGCGTAGTTAAGTAATGCATTCCCTTCGATCGAGCCGTCCCTAATGAGCTTCAGAAGAATATACCCAATCCGGTTTGCAGCCACCTGAGATTGGGCGGGTTCTGTCAACAAATCAGACACCGTTCGAAGGAGAATTTAGAATGTCTCAGAAACGGGTAAAATATACCAAAATCTGCACATATGTTATAAATGACAGGGATCGCGACATGAACCAGTGCCGGGTTAAGAAAGAACCTCATGATTGGAAAGGTGTAATTCTCATTCACGACGAGTTTCCTGTTTTCATCTGATCTTTTGTTAGTCAGCAGTTTCAACAAGGAGACGGGTTAGGGTGATAACCTGTATCGGCACATGAATTCCCAATGAGCCGTAAGGAGTGTAATAAGATATCATTTTCAATGATGTCCTTCGAAGCGACAACCCGCAAGAAGAAATCCAGAATGCCAGCCCGACCATAGGGCACTCTCCATGATGCTGCCAACACAGTTAGCAGTTGTCTGTAGGATACGGCGCAGAAAGCATCTCACGGTCTCGGCTTCCGTTGGCCAACAGTTCCGCAGCACGAGCCATATAATCTGATCTACTAGACCATAGCCTGTCCAGAATGGCTCTCACGCCTTCCAGAGCCTGCAGATTCCGCTGTCCGCGTCTTGCATCAGCGTCTGCTTCTTCGAGAGAGGCCAGAAGTTCCTTCACTTGGAAGTTCCTTTCATCCGCCTCTGCCTCGCGGAAGATTGCTTTCAGAGAGCGGAACATATCCTCTTGCTCTTCAGATTGCAGCCTTTGGCCGTCTCTCGCAGGAGCGGTTGGAGACGAGACAGTCAATTCCGACAGTATCTCTTGTGCTGTAGGAAACTCGATTGTTTTGTCTGTCTGGGCCTCTGCGTGAGGATTGGGATCGGCCACAGGACACTGAATATCCAGAGCAGAGACCTGGCTGGGGACCTTCTGCCCCGGCTCCTGGATCTCCAATTTATCATTTTGGGGATCCATCCTTGTACGATATTGGACTGTCAAAGACAGAGAGCGGCTGCCTAGCCTAGGGGAATACCTGCCTGATTCCTAGCAGAGACAGATCTTGCGCTCAACAATCACCGCAACTGGTGAAGGCAATGAGGTCCTCTAGCTCCTCCAAAGGTGGTAAATAATATGGCACCTATGGAGCAGAAAGGAAACAAGTGGAGCCTGGAAGAACCGTTGCCCACCAGTAACAACGGGTTTTGATTAGGTTCCAAACGGCCCAGCCACGACAGAGGGAGGCTATCTGGTGAAGGTTTGTCAATGACACCAGGCAAACAATGCTAGTGTAGCTCCAGCAGGAATGGTCCCCTCGAAGTAGATGTCTGGCACCTAATAATGCGAGCTATCTTTGTGTCGAAGGATTCAAATTGGCTCCAGAGTATCGGGCTGCTTCTTCTAGGCCTGAGAACCGGGAGAACCCCGATCGGGATTGCAAAAATCGACCCGGTAACAGATCTAGGAAAAGGCAGGTGACAAAACTTTTGGTGCGACAGATGATGTCTGGCCAGTACAGGGAGTACTGGACGTAGTAGTAATACTTGTAGTCCAACCGTTGGTTGGTGATGCTGCCTGGGATGGCTTCAGGGCCGCTCGTTTAGTGGTGGACTGACTTGACGAATCGATGAGGTTCGACCCCGGACAGGAGATTGCGGTACCGTCTAATCCGGTGACTCTTTGGCTGGGCAGAGACCAACATACAAGGTACCCAAGTTGGCAGCGTATGACGAAGACTTAAAAAGCCCCAACTAGGTAATTATACTCTCTCAAGACGCCGTCCAATGGCAGCTGGTGGTGCTGCTGCAGTCCCCTGCATCCCCCTCGACAACCCAGGCTACGGAGATCAGGGCGACCAAAGGCGCACCGCGCGCGGCGCGCGCAACCTGGCTTCGGCTCGAGCTTGACCATCTATCTCTACAAAGTTGCAATTAATACGCTCTCCGTTTTCAGTCTCGAGACCTGGGTCGTTCACTTCCAACGGTTCTCATCGTACCGAAGAATTACTGTCGCACGGTCTAGTTCCACCAAAACCTGTTCTCCGGACCCGACGTCTGCCCATCATGACGCGCGCGCAGCAGACCATCTCCGTCCTACTTCTCGCCTCATCAGTACGTACTCACCACGTTCACAGACTGTGAAAAGAAAAGCCAAAATACCAGAGATGTGATCCGAGCTGACGGTTTCATTTTCTTTTTTCTAGCTCTACCTTGCCCTGTACCTTGGCCTTGTCCCTCTGAACGAGACTGTACAAAGCGAGATCATCCCTGTTGTACGTACTCCCGCTCTGTGATACGATTGCCTCAGTGTCTTTTTGCGTTTGGACGCTGGCTCCATGTCTCTCTGCGTTCTTCCCAATTTTAAGACGTTTCTCCTTTTTTTACTAATTCCTCCGGACGAACAGCTTCCCTTCTACGCCCTGATTACCTTCGCCTGCTACCTCCTGGCACGCCTAGGATGGGCTATCCTGACTTTCAATGACGTTCCCGAAGCGCATGAGGAGCTTCAGAAGGAAATTGAGTTGGCCAAGGCTGAACTACGTAGGGCGAAGGTGGATGTTGATTGAATCTGTAATTATCTGTCTTGAGTCTTTGCGTTAAAGATCATGTTCGTCAAGTAAATTTGCCGTCGGGATGGTCTCCGACACTTCCGAGAAGGCCATGATATCTGGGTAGAAAGGGTAGAACAGTGAAGGGCTTGGAAAAAGAAAATAGGAGATGGTCAAGTGCGACCGCCGGTGCTTGAGCTTAAATATATCCTATCGATCCATCAGTCGCTCCATCTACTAAGACGAAGAAAGTCCGTCATACAGAAAACATGGTCCATTATTCAATCTACCCTGAAATTCCTCGGACCCACCTCCACCGAGAAGAGTTGTGGAGAAGATCGAAGTGCGCGAATCTGCAGTGAAGCAGACAGTAAATCAGGTATCCACTCCTCTGCTCGTTGGCGCTTCAATCGAGATTGGACACAGACGCAAACGGACTACCTGAACCTTGGAAGTCTGCGTAGTCCTCTTAATCTTTGGCCTCAGTGTTCCCGGTAAGCATCTCAGAGGCGTAAGCGCTCGCCGCCTGGGTCTTTGCTCTTAATTGCGTATGTAGATGCGAAAAAAAAGTACGTAAGAAGCTCCCTGCGCCATATGTAGCCTACAACAACCGAATGCTGATTACAAGCAAGAGTGCCAGCCTCCTGCGACTCTCTACACACCCATCAGCCCATTTGCTGCGTCAAATTGGGTGCAGATATCCTTGGCTGCATATTATCATTCTACATGTCTCTCCATCAACTTCCGCCTTCTGCTTGAAAGGATCTAATACAAATTAAAAGACCACATGGAGTGAGGCTTTTGAAAGAGAGTTAAGAAAGGTATCTCACGTGCCGTCCACCAAATGCATTCCTTTTCCTCTATCACACCCCATTGCTGATATTCCTGTCCATATCATGACATGCGCCAAAGAGCCAAATTAAGAATCAAGCTATTTGCAATAAAAATAAAAAAGCCCAGCAAAATTGCTGTTCAAGTACCGAGTGCCCAGGCTAAGTTTTCGAAAGATAAATGACTGCGCAAATAAAGATAGATATGGGCAAACATGGCCAGTGAATCATATAAAAGGATACATCATGATATCAGAGGATGCTCGGCTGCCAGTTTGTCATGTTCATCGATGTCCCTGTGTGAGTTATGTTAGCAATCCTAAATTGTGGGAGTTTTCGGGGGAAGACAAGGAAGACATGAAGCTATAGCTCATCCAACATACTTTGCTTCCCAAGGATAGCAGATCCAAACATCGTCTGTTGTGACAGCCGCATGGTAACGGCCTGACTCAAGCATATCTTGCGGCAACTTGCCCTTCTTCGTCTTATTTTTGTTCTGTTGAAGTCAGCGACTGCAAAGACCACGGGGTATATCACGAACACGCACATGCAGGACAAACACAGAGAATACAGTCTTCTCCCCTTCCCGACCCAGCTGCTTCTGTGCAAGCTGTACATCCTTCTCCAGCTCGCGGACGGCGTACTCGAGCGTCGTCCGGGTGTCGTCAACCTCATCGACGATCAGGACATTCTTGCCGATCAGATTTGCCATCTCGAGGGAGCTAAGATCCAGCCATTGCGTGCGAGTGACCTTGGTGCCGGGAACTTCCTCAGGGTCACCGCGGCCCAAATCCTCATAGAGGGAGAGTCCAATGGCCTGGATAGGGATATTGGGCTCACCAGGGCGCTTAAGGAAGGATCTGTGCACAGTTAGATATAAGTATGGGACCTCCACAAACTTCTATCCACACAGGTGCATTGTAAACTGATTAATGGCAGGTCGTCGAGCGCAGGCGCATACCGAAGGATGCGGGCAGGGACATATCCTCCACCGCCGATAGCGATCATAAGGTTGGGGCGAAATTCATTTAGGATCTTGTCTGCGGATCTTTGGCACAGCTTATGCACCTATAAGGCAAATTGTCAGTATACAAGATTCCAAAGGCGAAGAGCCGAGATCATAAAATTACAGGTCGCGGAGAATTGCGACCAGGCACAGCATGCATTGCGCAGTGCAACCCTAGTGCCAATGCGGAGTGCAGCCGAAGAAGCTTGACTAACCGACGTACCTGGTTGTATGTGACGTAGACCTTCTGTGGCATCTTTATCGTTACACAAGGCCTGGTCGTATCGATCGTTCGAGAAGTAGGCTGGTAGAGGTCCGAGTTACAAGATGTGTAACGCAATCTATAGATTAGTTGGGGTTATTGTCGCCAATGATAAGAACCGCAGCCGTGAGCGCGGACGAGGGGCAAGGATGTGATATTAATAATATCCCTTCAGGAACGAGGAAGAGTCTCCAATGGCGTCCCTAGACAGAGAAGAAAATCGACAGTCAAAAAAAAGTGTGCGGACGACCACACGGCACACAAAAAAAAGTTGACGGCGTCTGTCACTTTAGTGCTGCGTCACTCCACGGGCGCCCCTGCGGACCCCGCCGCAGCCTTCGCTCCTCATCAGATGCAACCGGCGCTGCACCCCGCTCTAAGCTGGATCGCGCGCTGCTAGGCTGCTGGGCACCTGCACCAAGTGGTGGTTCCCTAGGCCACCACCAGCCGCCAAGAGTTCAGTCAGCCTGAACGACTTAACTGGTCCCCACTGAGGCACAGCCCATAGAGATCAGTCTTGTGCTCTCTACGCGCACCAAATTCGATTTTCGTTTATCAAGTTTTCTACTGTGCTTTCATACCATCAAGTCATGTCTCCGTGGCGCAATCGGCTAGCGCGTCTGACTGTTATGTAACAGTCCATCAGGAGGTTGGAAGTTCGAGCCTTCCCGGGGACGTTTAGCGAAATATCACCGTAATCTCAATCGATTACAGTGGATTTTTTTTTCGATGTTTTTGGGCTTGTGCCAAGCACCAAGGCCGTTCAGCATAAGACCAAATTCTCCAGGTTTACGGAGAAAATTTCCTTTTGTTAGGTTCCTTTGTGGCATTGAAGAGCTATCGCGCAAGACATCTGTTACTATGTATGTACATGTACATTACAAGACAGTCACATTAGCAGATGATAGCTTCTTAGGATGCCTACTCTACAGTACAGAAGAGAAAAAAATTTGGGCGGGTCCCTCCCGGATCTGGTCACGTGTGAAATTAGTACCTGTCTCACATGAAGCTATTTATTTCAGCACGAGGGCGGGACAGGTACGGCAAGCCATCCCGCAAAAATTCATTCTCAGATTTTCTGCTGGCAGAATCAAGGTAAGGATAATGTTACCATCCTCCTTGGTAGCCCCAATGGTAGCCAATCATGTGATTTCCATTCTTAGTTCCTTGGTTTCACGACATCCTTGCCTTGTCAGGCAGCCTCTTCCTGTTGGTCCCTTCTGACACCTATTTTTATTAGATTTTATAAAGAATTCGTGGAGATATGAAGGGTCGAGGTTGGCATATGACCCATTCACCTAGGTGACTGAACCCCTGAGGGCTCAGGAGGTTTAACGGGAGGTTTAACAGGGGGTTCTAACGGGGGGTTCTAACAGGGCGCTTAATGGGAGGGCATATGCTCAGCATATGTTTTTAGGGGCGAACTGTAAGTTGCCTCAGAGCCGGCTAAGTGAGAGCTTAGGGGGGTTAGAAATCACCCACACTGCCTTTCAGCAGAATTTCTAGTCCCAAGAGAAAGTCTGAAGCCAGAGCTGTGACCTGTACATAAGCCTAATTCAATTAAAGACGACATTAATGTTGTTTATAAGTAATAGGCGGTGAGAGGTGCGGCTAGAGGACTTAGCCACTAAAATGAAATTTTTGCGGGATGGCCGCAATGGCTTGCGATAGACAAGTACCTATCGTAACTGAGCACACCGTACAGAGTACATCGCGAAATGTATCGATAGCTTCACCCGCCGTACAGGCCTTACAGGGATGCTTTAGACGGCCATGAAGTCGAGTCGAGATCATGGAGAACAACCTGGGTATAGTTCTAGTCTTGTGCAACACTTACCCAACGGCATTTGTCGGCATTGTTCCACTGGACATTGGCAAGGTAAGATTGATGCTGCTCAAGCCGAGAACTGTTGTGTTTTATCCAAAGCTCTCTTGATCAATTCAATGGTCAAGGATCATCTAAGCCTTTATTCAGATACGGGCGGTCACACGATCAAGAAGCGGAGGCACTTGGGTAGTGGGGAACAATGATCCTTGGCTATCCGGCAGAGCCTAACTCCATACTTACTCCGTAGATAGATGCTTTTTGGGTCATCTTTCGATATGCGGAGTAGCAGTACTCCGTAGGATCTAGCGATAGCGATGACCCATCGTTCGTAAGAACCTGTCTCCCAAAAATACTGCCATAGAACGAGAACGCATTCCTAGTCGCGTTGTTCTTGCGCACCCCCTGCCACAAGCCCTCGCCGTTTTTCTGCTCAGTTTCCAAAATTGCGCATGTCAAAACCAAAAGTGTTCGTAAACGCGGTTCATTTTCATCCACACATTCGCCAGTAACTAGCAGTAATTGGATTGAAGTACTTCAGACGTCTCACGCTGCACAGTGATGTCACGTCCTGGCAGGCTGGATCCCGGGCCGCCTCCCTCTTAGCGCTGGAAAAACCCGCCGTTTCCTGACGGGTTCTGCCGAACTGTGGTCTCCATCGCCAGCGTTTCCAGTCCGGCCAGTAGTGGAGTAGTTTGATCTGCTCGCCATCATGAGTCGGCTAGTCGGTAACTATCTGCACGCCACGCCAGCCGCGTCTCCCCGAAAATCCTGCGCGTCGGGCCGACTGCTTCACCTAGAGTGGCCCTGCCCGACGTCGTAGAACGGCTTTCGCAATCTAGGCACAGGCTAACTGGTACCTTCCGTTGGGACATTCCGCAACCTTGTCCCATTCTTCTCCTTTTATCATGCTCCTTGCTTCCGTCCATTTCGTCCTAATCGGCTGTTGCAGGTGTGATCCCGGTCGCTTTTTCTCAGTTTGACTTTGACCGCAAGTCAGCCATTTCTGCAATGGTGGCTTGGGTCACCACCAGAGCAACATGGCAGTTGCACCGATTCTTCCCAGGCATCTGAGGAGACCTGGTGATGATGGATATCGTACTCCTACCATTGAAGATGCCGAGCGCTCTGTCGCAGCCGCCGCCAATGGCGGAGCTTTCCCGTTCCCTGTCCCAAGTGCACGGGAGGCTCATACATCTGCCCTGGCAGCGCTGAACGGGTCGACTTTTAGGTCACCCATGTCGGAGATGGGGAATGGGAAGGAGAATGGCATTTCTGGGGTAGATTGTGGAGTCCTGACTAAAATGCCAAGCGAGTCTCCTGAAAATCTCGCCTGGAAACAGCGAATACGCCATTTCACATGGGCGTATTTTACTCTCACCATGGCGACAGGTGGGATCGCGAATGTACTATATGCTGGTAAGGCAGGCGCTACTTCGAATATCTGGCAAGCTGTGCTGATCAATACAGTCCCATACCGGTTTCGAGGGCTCGAGACCATAGGCACAGTAGTATTCTTGTTCAACATTGTTCTATACCTGATCATCTGGTGTCTTTTGCTTCTGAGATTCTACCTATACCCGTACACATTTAAAGCGTCCTTCTTGCATCCAACCGAATCTCTATTTGTCCCCGCCTCGGCAGTCTCCTTCGGGACTATCCTGATCAACATTTCCCAATACGGACCAAAGAGGACAGGAGAGTGGCTCGTCCACGCTGTCGGCATATTATTCTGGTTCGATGCTACGCTGGCTGTTATATTTTCCGCCGGTATATATCTCCTTCTGTAAGACCGCCACCGATTGAGTTGTTGAACATGTGCACTCGCTAACTCGTCAGATGGTCGACACAAACCTTCACCATAGCACAAATGACCCCAATTTGGATTTTTCCCGCCTATCCTATGCTGATCATTGGGCCTCACGCTGGTGTTCTGAGCTCTGAGCTCGAGCCTTCCCGCTCTCTCCGCATAATTATCGGAGGGACAACCATACAAGGGGTCGGCTTCCTTGTTTCATTGATGGTCTATGCTGCCTTCATTTACAGGTTGATGACCCAAAAGCTCCCCAAAGAGAACATCCGGCCTGGGATGTTCGTTTCCGTCGGACCCAGCGCCTTCACGGTCGCCGCAATTGTAAACATGGCTGCTGACGCGAAGAGATCATTCCCACCCGATTTCATGGGCGACGGAGAGCTGGCTGCCAATGTCCTGCGAGTTGTTGCCAATTTCGCCGCTCTGTGGCTGTGGGGGTATGTGTCGCGAGTGTTCCAGACATCGCTTACTTTGCCACTAATTTTGTTCTTAGGTTGGCGATCTTCTTTTTCTTCATTGCAACTTTCGCACACCTGTCGACTATCGGTCCTGGTCGGATGATCTTTTCTATGGCGTGGTTTTCGTTTGTGTTTCCGAATACAGCGCTGACCACAGCGACTTTCGCTATCGGCAATGCATTTTCCTGCGAGCCTATCAAGATAATCGGCTGCGTCATGACAGTTCTCCTGATTCTGATGTACATATTCGTGCTTTTTATGATGATTCGTGCGATAAAGTTGCGTCAAATTCTGTGGCCACAGAAAGGCGAGGATAAAGATGAAGGTGGGTTTCAGATCAAGGAAATTAAACCCGAGTCTCCTGGGGAGCAGCCTCCTGCTTGAATCCTGTGGGAGCTTGTCATATTATCCGATTTTTGGTTAATATCCTTCCAATATGCTGGAGCGTTTCAATGAATGACTTTATCTGTTGGATTAGCATGCTTTTCAGGAGTTTAGGAGAAGAAGCTCAGTTGGATATCTTCTGAATGACCATACTCCGTTTCGAAAAAGCCATATACTTTTTATACCCTTCGGAGCCTTCCCTTGCACGATGCCGCCATCACCGATATCTTTTCCGTGTATTACACTTGGATCTTAATATTAACTCCTTTTACATATATAGCTCGTCATTTTTGCACAAATAATGAAAAATAGGTGAACAAAACAAAATACAAAATAAAAAAAATAAAATTCACTTTCGTACAGCGTTGATTTTCGTATCGTTCGGAAAAATAATTTACCTTTACTCCGGAAGTAGTCCGAGGAGTGGACTACGAAGTACTCCGTACTTCTTCCGCGGTTTCGGTCCGAATGCGGTTCATAGGGCTTAGGGCCTAGGGCTTATCTACAGTACGCAGTACGGAGTACGTCACTTTGCTCTAAACTCTGCGTTCTTCTGGGTCACGAGGCTGTTAGTTCCGCCAAGAGCTACTACAGAGTACTCCATACGGAGTGCAGCTAGAGTCAATTTACGTTTCCTTCTCATCCTCCTTTTTTTCAATTGCTTGTTTCCCCCATCGACCCTGCTCTTTGTGAAATATGCTTAATGGAGTGTTGAATTTGACTTTGGCCAATACCCAACCATGACTGCTATTGAGGATAATCGCAAGTCTGTGCTAATCAGCGGGTAAGTGCTCGTGCACTCTGCACTTACAGTATATCCCTGCGCGCGCCAAAGTGAGGAGATATTTCATTCATGTGACCAAATACTATTGGTCATCACTGGTTGTTTTACGTCTGTCGCGTTGAAGCACGTCGCTAATTTGCTTCTCACCACTTAGATGTTCTCCCGGGGGAATTGGCAACTCCCTTGCTCGTGAATTCCACCGCCAAGGCCTGCGCGTATTTGCGACGGCGAGGAATAGAGACGATATTGCAGATTTGGAAGCACTAGGAATTGAGACATTGAGTCTCATTGTTGACAATGAAGAAAGCGTGAAGGCCTGCTACAAGGAGGTGGAGAAGAGAGTCGGCGAAAAGGGTTTGGATTATTTGATCAATAATGCGTGAGTGCGGATCTTATTCAGTCATTAAGGGACGAAAATTACTGACTATTGGCTATGATGGGCAGAGGTCGAAGTATGTACGGCTATGTCTCTCCCTTTCTCTCCCAATCATAGAGACTGACAGCGGTGGTATGATTAACAGATTATACCGTCCCTGCCATGGAGGTTGACCTCTCTGAAGCGCGAGCAACATTCGAGACAAACTTCTTCGCTGTGATCGTCATGTGCCAGACATTTCTTCCACTCCTCATCAAGGCAAAGGGGACTATTGTCCAGATTGGATCAGTAGCTGGGGTTAGCTATATTATATCATTCGCTTTCGGTGACGCCTTTTCCCTTCAGACATTACTGACTCGTAATGTCATAATCAGATTATCCCGTACGTCTTTGGCTCTGTCTACAATGCCTCCAAGGCGGCCTTACACTCCTTCAGCGACTGCCTGCGCGTCGAACTTGCTCCGCTTGGGTACGTCAGACCGTCCCCATTGTTAGCCTGACACTACGCGCTGTATGACTCTGACAATCCACGCGATCATCAGAGTCAATGTGACAACTGTAATCACCGGTGGCGTGCAATCCCGTATCGCACGCACCCAGCGCACCCTCAAACCAAACTCTCTCTACGAGCCCATCAAGGCCGAATACGCTCGCCGTGTCGTGCATAGCCAGGAGGGCGCGATGCCAAATTCCGCGTACGCACGAAGCGTCGTGACCCAAATTCTCTATGGGCCCGCACCATGGCGATGGCTGTGGCCGTGGGCGCGGGGCCGAAAGACCTGGATCTGGGAGGGTCACAGGAGCTGGCTCATCTGGTTCCTAACCGGGGGCTGGGCCTGGTGTGGCTTGTTTGATAGGGTAATGACGAAGATTTTTGGGCTGTGGAAATTGAAGGGGACGGCCAGGATGAAAGTCGATTGACATAAAGGAGATTAACATTGCTGGATAAGGTATTAAGGGGGTCCAGGACCCCCAGTTCAACACCTCTTCTGGCTCGGAGCTACGTGTATCATTTGCGCTGCATAGTTATTCTGGATAGGTTCGGGGCGTATTTTGTGCTATGTGATGAATGAGATAGCGCGGATAAGGCGCTGTAATACCCCATGCGTTCAGGCGGGGGATGGACGCAAGGGTGTATCGAAAATCGTCGTTCTGCTGAACATTTCGTCAGAAAGAGAGCTTATATAAAGAGCCCTCGGGGGTTGCCCTTGAGCCCATAGTATGGCTCGAGCTCCGCCAGCTCTCTAGATACGGTTATATCTTTATCCACATGCTCGTCTCCCATTAGCTGACAGACAGGGGTGGGTCTCGGAATGTGGAATACGGAGTAAACAATCGACAGCAGGACGAAGTACTGTACTCTTTTCCACGACATCAAGTCGAGGACTTGAGCCCGACGGATTAGATAAAGCGTGTCGTAGAAAAGGCCTGAGAAGATGCACACCGGACGTCGCGAGAAAAAGGACCGGAACCAGCGCGCCGGCCCATCAGGTGACTGCCGACCCGACGCACTCACCGTGCATCTAACCTAGGTAAGTAGCAATATCGCATCCCGAGGTCACACCCCCCAAAATAGAAAGCCGTTCTGTGGCAGACCTGAGCCGCCTTGGATCTCTTTCTTTTCGACCCGTCGTGTTGAATTTTTCTTTTAAGCCCCCCCCCCCC
>Ga0008109_10000287_pt1 | contig 36060 bp, 28 predicted proteins | sample HigsolmetaGSP18D_FD_59306 | JGI IMG/M metagenome (GOLD analysis project Ga0008109, IMG submission 59306) | High solid enriched microbial communities from the Joint BioEnergy Institute, USA - SP1-8-D | ecosystem: Engineered > Bioreactor > SSF (Solid state fermentation) > Aerobic > Biomass ...
CAAGATTTTCGGTCGCGTTGGGCTGCAACTCTTGGCCGAGGACTGACCAGCTCGGTGGTGTGACCAGCTCGGTGGTGGATTACGTTATAGGCATGATAGGAGTTCAAGATATGGGCAAATTAGTGTGGCAGAACTCTGCCGCCTACTTCACCACCTTCCGCCTGTCAGTCCACCCGCGCCGTCACACCCACAACCATACCAATATCATAATCATATTTCATCACATGGGATGACATGACCAGCGTGACGTAAGCCACCTGTCCCTGAAAATCCGAGTGTGTCGGGTCCTGCTTGGCCTTGCTAACTTGATTGTAGAAAATGCAGTACATTTATGCATGATGACTTGCAAAAGTTGGGCCTTTATATTGCAAGAAACAGGTCGAATATTCTAGAGCTCTGTGACCGGCTGGATTTGATTGTATTGAGTATGTGAAGAATTATACAGCACGTATAAACTCAGGGACTTCAGGAACAACAAAGCGATTACTATTGTACTACCAGCCTAGAACAAAGGGATGAAAGAGTGTTGAGGACTAGAAGCATTCTAGAAGACTATAGGGCATGATCTATATGTAATCCTATCCTTTGAAATGCCTGAGAAGGTTTCGCCAATCCCTTAACCTTTATCACAGGTTTCACTGCCATCCGAGATATTCAAACAGCCTTAATGAAGGACCTGGTATAATCCTTGACAGAGCTGAATGAGACTCACGGATCCGGGCATATGAGACCCTGCAGCGGACCTATGCGGGTAGTGGTCAATGAGTTGTCTAAGACCACCTCGTTCAACGGTATGCTGCATACTTTGGAACAGTCAGCTCCCGGGCTTTGACATCGATGAATTCAGTTGGACTCACCAAGTCATTTCAACTAGTTAATTATGAGGTGGAATGGAGTCGGCGACTGTTTCCCTGTGTCAATTGCCGTCTCCCATGAACTTGTCACGGTTGTTGGGCCCTCAACTCTCTCTATGCACCAACAATGCCTATGCGCTCTTTTCCTGAAGGGCCCATCCTGTCTCGGAAGTGCGTGATGCCACTTCAGCAATTTAATCTGTGTAAGTTCAGGACAACTTCTGAAGCAAAGAGATACCAAAGACACGGCTTCCTTTCGGAGCCAGTTGTCATATTTTGACGTCTTTGACTTCAATATGTCTGAACACTCCTTACCTATATCTCTTAGATGAATTGCACATCGCAGCTGTGTCAGAAAGCACGCTGTTCCTATGTGTAAAAACTGTTTGGTCCATGTCCTGAGTGGTCTTCTGCTAGAGTTTAGTAGGGTCTATCATGTACCTAATGTATTGTAGTATACCGTATAATTCGCTACCTGCTACACCCCAGACTGACAGAACCATGCGCAGCAAAGACCAGCCTTCCAGAAATTGCAGCTTAATAGTAATGTCTAGAATAATTAATATATGTATGTTATATTGTGTTTGGTTTACTTTTTTTTATGAAAAATATATTTTCGGCTAATAATGTTATTGTGGTACTATAGGACCTGGAATAATAATGTCAAGGCAACTACTAAACTGGAGACGAGGCTGCAAGTATTATATTATAGGTCTATAAATCTCTGAAAAAGTCGATTCAAAGTTCCTGCACATGTCAACTCAATTTCTATTGGAGTATATAAGGCTGAAAACCTGCAAGAGAAACTGGTAACGTTGCCTTTCTACTCAAAAATTTCTCGCGGAGAATTTTTGGTACTGTCAGGTAAGGAGAGAACTGATCATGGGGCCGGGGATTCCTGGTCCATTTGGGAATTAGACTATTATTTTGCTGTTGAGTAAAAGTCATATTCCATAGTCGGTGTTATCATACTGCTGCCCATTTGAAAAATAAACAATACAGCGAATATCAACTCGGGGACTTCGGAACCAATAGAAATATCGATTCGATCTAACGTGATAGGAACATAGTCCCACTGGGACCCAGGATCCCGGAACAGTCCTAATAAAGGAAGCGGTACATCTCTTTGACAGAACTGAACGAGACAACGGGTTCAGGCATATAAGACTCTGCAGCGGACATATGCAGACGGCGGTAGATGAATGGTCTATGACCGCCTCATTCAACGCCATTCCATGGTTCCCGCAATTGGCTCATGTAGGTAGCTTTCTCTTCTGAATCATCCTCAGAGATAGAATGGATCATTAGTATAGGCTGATTTTAATAACCGAAATTACCCCTTTGCTACCTTTTCCTCTGGACTAGAACCTCCTACAGTCACTGATCTAATACAAGCTGGCTTGAGTCAAGTCTCTCACGCCTCAACCGGAGTAAATATAAGCTTGCATGTCTGGTCCTTCGGTCGCGAAGATATGATCTGATCATCTATATCCATGCATCCCACCATGTCCGGGGCGACCCGCGTCCTGAATCGAGAGTAGACTTCCCGGAGGAGGATCTTCATTTCGATCAAGGCGAGGCTATAACACATATCAGTTATCATTCTCTGCGGAACAAAGCGCAGTTAGATGAATAGAATATTTTAGGTTGGACTTACTTCTTGCCCGTACAGCCGCGTGCACCGGTTAAAAACGCAAAGAAGAGCCTGTTCCGCTCATTCATGCCTTCCGGCTCCAGCCATCGCTCGGGCCAGAATGCATCGGGATGCGGAAATACATTTTCGTTCAGCCTGTGAACCGAGTACGGCTGACAGCTGACGATTGTTCCCTCCGGGATGTAGTACCCACCGATGCTCCAGCCGCCAGACGGGACGTATCGCGGGAAAGACATCGGGATCGGTGGAGCCAACCTGAGCGCCTCTTTGATGACGGCGTCCAGATACGGCAGATCGTTGAGAGGAACGTCGGGAGCTGCTTGGTTCAGTTCTTTATGCAGTCGCTCCTGTATAGCGTAGTTGTGGGGTTGAGAGAGCTCCCACATGAGAAAACATAGGCCGTCTCCCGTTGTGTCAATGCCTGCAGCCATGTGATCTTTACATTCTGCCGCGGCTTCCATCCTGCTGAGCTCGGACTCTTTGCTCAGAAGTCTCTTGACGAGGGTATGCTCGTCTGCATGGTTGCCCCGGTCGACCATGTCCAGCACATATTTGTTGGCTTTTGGAGCTCGTCGTGGCAGAAGGAAATTGGGAAGAAATGGTGCCAGTGCGGGCAGGTAGTATAGCAGCAGGTTCTCTTAGTAGGTGGTCAGCCGTGGCGTCTGGTAAGGTAAAGGCAAGCTAAAGGGCAGCTGCATACTTTGAAGACTGTTGTGATAAGACAGCTCTTGCATGAGTTCGAAGTCATTCGGATCAGTAAGGGAGTGAGTGCCTCCGGGGCTGAACATGAAATGAGTGACGCAGTCCAGGGCGTAGCAATGGAGGAGGACCTACAGAAGTATCTGTTAGCATATCTGGGAGACGAAAAAACTGAGGGGGTTGAGAATATACATAGACATCCACACTCTTTCCACCGCTCTCCAGGCACTTCTCAACAAACGCACGAGCATTCCTACGAATTCGCTCCAGAGGCTTCTCGCGCATGATATTGGTCATTGCGTACCGATCCGCGAAGCATCGTTTTCTCTGGCTATGCTGGATTATACTTAGAACAGATCATGTTACAATCCAGAGAAATACTGACGTCTTTCTTAGGCAGAGTCGAGAACATTGTCCTGGCAATGGAGCTTTCGTCAGAGAGTCTGCAAATAGACAAACACATTGACTGTAACATAATAACTTGCCGCTGCCCAAACTGTCTGAACAGATCATAGAATTCAGTCTTATCGTATCCGCTCCCTCCCGAGGCATAAATCTCCTTCACGGCCTCGGGGCTCGTGAATGAGACCTCATTGGGACTCAGTCGGACAATTGGCCCATATTTCTTGTGAAGCTGGTGGACGAAAAGTCGACGGTTGGCCGAAAACTCGTGCAACTTCAGCCATATGGAAGTGATGCGCGTCATGGGAGGGCCGGGGATCTTTGCAAGAGGGGAACGGAGTCGCTTGATCAGGACCGCTGCCGCGAAGATAGTGGCTACGATCGCGATCAACCACATGTTCGCAACTGCTTTTGTAAAACCAGTAGAGAACAGTAACAAGTAAGCTGTTATATTCTTCTCTGGTTTTCCCCCATGGAATCCTGGATACTGATGAGTTGCAGATTGAAAATTAAATCGATCCGAACCGAATCCAGCCCTCCAAAAAGTTGTCTGCGAAAGACGAGTAATGCATATACCTGGGTATTACTTAGTATCTTTCTCCAACTGATAGAAATTCCACAAAAGGAAATTCAAAGAGATCTTCGAGGCCAATGACACCTTCCGGCCCCAGACTAATTTCTTGTCCTTGCGCCCTATACGCCGATTGCTGTTGCCAGCATCGGAAGTTAGCAATAAGAACAGACCGCTGACTTGTGCAACTGATAAGGTAAAGGTGAACTAACGATGAGGGGCATTCCACCCCGCACGATCACGAGGTGATGACCTAACCGCCGAGTCGATAGTCTTGTCTGGGTGTCTGCCAAGAGCTTATCGCTGGTCTGTTATCGGCATTTGATCTCAGATCAGATGATCTGAATACTGGGGCAGGTACGTAAGATTCGAGGGTTAGGTGTTATCTAATCGGGGCATCCCTATAAGGATGTGTCGGTTGTACGATATGTGCCTTTAGGAACTGTATATTATTTACCTTTGAGGTACTTAGTATTCAGGTACTGTACTTTGTTATGTCCGACAGATAGTGCTGAACAGGGACTCTGCTCTGCTGACGGCGGTTCCAACTTCTATGCAAGCTCTTGGGACCATAAGAAACGAAAAAAAGGATCTGACAGCAACAAAGATGGTGGGAGCTTGACTATCCAGTTCTGGGCAGGGTCTGTGTCTACAGCTGAGATTACTGAAGTTAGGTAGCAGTGAACATTTTAAAATCTATTACGCAGTACATCTGCCGCATTCCACTTTTACCTACAGAGACCAAATAGATTTTCCACAGCCAAGGCTAGGAAGTATATTTACAGTCTGTCTTAGATATTCAGTCCTGGCTGACTTTGAAAATCAGTGTTGACAACCATCTGCATGATAACTTTAAATGAATACAAGGTAACTATACTTCTATATAATTACAGTAAAGCTCCTAGGCTGTCCAAAATAAAGCATCCCTCTAACAGAGAGTCTTGTCGCTAGGCCCTAGCAAGGCAATGTTCTGTATGTATATGAAGACTACTTTTTAGATTCGCTAGGATCCTGGCTTTTTACTGTATAAGACAGAGATGCCAATGGAAACAAAACAAGGGCCCAACAGGTTAGTCAATTAGGCAAGAAGTTATAAGGGTCCTATGGACTACACAGTAAGATATCTAGCTGTGTCTATTTCCTATCTTGTTCTTATCCACAATGTCTTGTGGAGACGATACTAGTCTGCAATGGTAAATGGGCAGCTGCCTAGTTTGTTTCTCAATCCTATTAATAGCAATTGGATTGATGTATCCACTATCATCGCCTTGGTATTATTTGCGCGTACCTAGGTATCTAGGTGCCTGCCACCTAATCCGTCCGTAACTACATGCTTCTTTTCTTGGATCTCCTTCCATCAAAGGGGGTAAGAAACAACCCGCATTTATTATCATTGGAGTTAAGATAGGGGAAGAGAGAATGTGAATAGTGCTACTGTCCGAAACCCACTTCAAAGTTCAAAAACGAAGTAAATTAACTCACGGGGAATAATAAATAATCCCCCTTCCAGTTTTCTTTGCAGCTCCTGCAAAGCTACTTGACGCATGACTACCTCACATAGGTCCCGTACCTGTTGCGAGGGATCTTATATATGGGTACTCTGGACTTCAACAATACGTAGACAATGACATATTTGCCGCTGGAGATCGTCTGCTTTTGCATCAGCTTATGTGTTTGTTTGATGTGCTGGGATGGTTTGTTGAGCTGGATTGGATCTATAAAATATGCAGTACACATTTCGGCGCGGTCTGGTGCGACCCATCAGGGGTTCCATAACGAGAATTCCATTTCAGTGATCTTGACATGTTCAAGGAGGACCGCTTCTTGGCTGAAGATTTCGAGGTGGGGTTGTAGCACGAGGGTTGCATGCTCTTGCCGCCCATAAAAAGCGCTTTCTGGATGCAGGTGTCCAATGATCTTGAGCGGATGAAGGCTCACCAAATCTCCTTTCTGCAGCGAGAACTTTGCATGAAGGCTGCATGCTGATATCATTGCAGTGGTTGGATGGTACACTACTCGTCTCTATCCCTGATAGGGCAGGTCATCGCACATTGCGCGATCTGCCACGGGATGCCGTTGTTGATCACCGTCTCGAGTTCTCCAGCCCGTCTCCACCGCATCATCCGACTCTGGCGCGCACGTACCATGCCGTCTAAGAGGCAACCGCCGTCCACGCCTGCAAACCATCTGGTTGATGACCGTCGATCCCATACGATCAGAGTGGCATTCTCAGCTCTCATAGGTTCACAGCCAAACCGAGGAGATGATGTGCAGTAAGGATGCCGTCCAGCGCTTAGTATCGACCGGCTCTCCCTTCTCCGCGTTCCCCATGCAGAGAGCGTAGCCGTGCTCCGTACCATGATCTCTTATCACGATCCAGTTGGTATGTATGGAGTGTGATATACAAATCCCCAGATCGCGCAAAGATCGCATCTTGACGCTGTGTGCCCATTGAGAGTAACATGGAGATCACAGGCCGCATCCTGACTATCATCTCGAGTATTGTGATGGAACTTTCTCCAGCGCGCAGGCGGGAGATGATTTATCTCTCTGTCCGGTTAGGCTCGAAGCCAAACCTTGACCGTAGAGTAGTCATGCACGAAACGGTGATCTTAATGGATATCCTGGTCTTTTTTCTGCCCCGACATTCTTTTGAGTCCCTGAAGACGCCGTGTGCGATGCTCTGACGCGGAACCGTCCTGGCCGTTGTGCTCCAGCCCAGCCACTCTGTCGATTCTGTCTTACCGCCGGCTTGATGCAGACAACCTTATCCTACAACACAGCACTCGGGAGCGCAGGATACGAGGGTTCCTGAGGCTCTGATGTCGTGGAGCGGCCACGAGTAAGACCGTCTTACCCGCGCTAGCGATCCGCACGGGTTCATGCCAAGCCGTCAGGCGGCGCTAAGCAGACCACGCCAGGAACAGCTTCACCATGGCCAGGAACCCCTGACTCTGGACTCTCTGGACGCTTTGCTCTTTGTGTCGCAGGTCGAGACCGCGTCGTCCGTCCACGGCCAATCCTGGATCATGATGGCCGTCCGGCCGGTCTCAGGTGCGCCGCCTTCACGTTCCCCCCGACGCAGGACGAGGACCTTTCCCCTGTTCTGTCGTGCTACAACTCCCAGGTCTTCCTGCTGCGAGCTTGCTGCTGCATCTGCGCTGTGCGGACCATGCTGCAGTTTCGGTCTAGTGACGTTGTCGATCAGGGCCTATCTCGTCGTTCTGTCCAGCCGTTCTCCATCTTTCCACGCCGCTTGCGCGCCCCGGTCCCCACCGTGCGGCCTCCAACGAACCAAGCATTCCTAGCCTGCAGGTGTCTGGACCAGCCGTCACGGATACGGCTTCGCCAATCCTCTCCTTCTCCTTTTTTTGTCTTTATCGCTGGTCCGGGGCGCCCGTGACTCGCCCGTGGCTCGAGGACATGAGGACGATCGATAGCTACCTAAAGTATTGACGCTGGAATAAACCCTGTTGTGATGGAGGGTGGTATCCTGCCGCCAAGCGCTGCTCCTGGCGCCTCCTCCTTCTTCCCTCCGCAGGACCTGCCGTCGGACTCCCACAGTCCTCAAACCATCGAGGCCTTGGCCTCCAAGTTCCCTCGCCCGCCATCCGGTTCAGGTCCTCCCCCAGTCCGCAGGAAACCGTTACCTGAAGATGCTTCCCCAGTAGTCCCAGGACTCGAGTCGGAACTCAATTCGTCCTCCGCGTCTCCAGACCGACCCGGGCCCCGGGAGCTGTCAGCCTCCACGCGGGCCGCCCCTGCTCCCGCTCTGGGATATCTCCCGTCCGTGGACGAGTCTCACGAGTCTCTACCCTTTGTACCCAGAGACCTTGATAGGTATGACAGCAGGGCAGCCATCTTCCCTTCTTCTCGCCCGATATGATCCACCTTCAGACCTCACTGGTACTCTGAGACTGATCACCCTGGCCTCCGCTCAAAAGATATCCTCGAGGCCGGTCACCCCGCCGTAGTCCGTTTCCCATAGACGCGTCGAGAGACTCGTTCTTGGTCCTCGAGGGTGAAGAGGAACGCTACCGTTTTGCGAATGGGACGCCATTCCATTCACGTCTCTCGAGCGAACCCGTCATACCAGTCCTGAGCCCTCCTCCGCCTCCCCTCCACAAACGTTCTGATACCATGGCATTACACCCTCCGTCGAAACGACCGCCCCCGATACGTGTCGATTCTGGCTCGCGAAACATGCGCAGCTCAGCCGATCTGAAGCAACCGCCGAAAACTCCTGGAAACAAGATTACGTCGTTCTTCGGGTGGAAAACGACAAGTTCTCCAGGGGCAGAGTCATCAAGCACCGAAATATCTGATAACGGCCGTTCGCCGTTCGCGTCTCCCATGATACCCTCAGATATAGATATGCCCAAGGCAAACGGTGTATCAGTACCTTCCACGATGGGATCAATTAGTGGGCCATCTACCGCTGCCCCTGACCTTGCCTCGAAGGTCGTGCAACTCGAGAATGAGCTTCGAGACATAAGCACGGAGTTGGCCGGCTCAATCCGACGTGAGATGGAGCTGGAAGACCTTGTAGAGAGGCTACAATCCGAGTTGGGTTCCTCCGAGGCAAACCGACGTACCAGCGACTACTTCTCGGACTCGGGGACCGTCTCAATCAGGTATGGAGCGGAGAGCAGCGGTCGAAGCGAGGACATTGAAAAGATAAAAAGGCAAGCGGAACAAGAACGAGCACAGCTGAAACTAGAGCTCTCGCAGAAATGGCAGGAAGAGAGATCACGTCGAGCGGCGTTCGAGTCTCACGTCCAGATTCTCGAAAATCAAGTTCAGCAGGTGAGTACTGTAATGATTCGGGGTTGTGGCGTTCTTGCGTTAACTTCCTTCAGCTGCGTCGCGAGAGAGTTGAGGCATCGAACCTAGCTTCCAAAACCAAAGAGCTCGAGATGGCGCTGGAAGATACTCGCAGAAAACTGGCCGAAGAAAGACAAGTTAAAGACAACTTTGAGGATCTTCTCACTGCCATGAGGGTCGAGTTGGAGCAGCATCGAAACGAACGTGACCGTCTTCGGGACGAAGTAATCCCGCACCTGCAGGCACGCCTTGGGTCTTCAGGTCCCGTGTCATTGGAGGCGGATCAGGAGATTGCTCGACTGCGACAAGAAATCGAGACACTGAAGCTGGAGAATGCTACCTTGGCACAGCAACAACAATCCAGGTTCAACCCAGCCATAGCAGAAGAGGATAGGAGCATGATCCGAAGGACTTCACTCGTTGGTCTTTCAAGGTCGAATTCGCTTGCTCGGATGCCGATGAGATCAAATACCTCGCGTTCCGGCTCTCTTTCCCGGTCGAATTCAGTATCCGCCAGAGACCGTGAATCTCACCGTGAATCTCGCGAGACACTGGCTGATAGGTTGAAGGATGTGGAAGCCCAACGTGATGCTCTGCATCATGCTTTGAAAAGTCTGCTCGAACGCCAGGCTTATCAAACCCGAGAAAGTGAGAAACGCATCAGGATGCTGGAGCTCGAACTGGAGCGGGCTCTGGAACCCGGAACCCCCCGCAGGCTAGGATACGAAAGAGAGGTTCGTAACTTGCGGGAGGAGGTTAACATTCTGAGGCAGCGGGCAGATGAAGCTCTGCTGCAAAAGTGGCAGTGCGAGAAGAATCTCGCTGGTCTGAAGATGGATCTCGACCGTGCAGAGCAGGAGACAAGCACTCTACGGATGCTGCTGCAGGAGCACGATATAGACGTTCCAGAGCACCTTGTGGCCACCCGGGAAGGCCTTGCAGACGTTCAAGCGACTTCTTCATCCTTGGAAGCTGCGTATCAGCAATTGCAAGCTGACAGAGAATACGCCGAGGCTACTATATCCGGCTCCCTGGAGGAGGAGCAAAAACTTGCAGATCAACTCAGAGAATCTACCGAACGGACCGAAGCCTTGGCTAACCAGGTTCGACAACAGCTGGAAACGAACAGCTCCTTGCGTACTCGCCTGGCTGAGGCTATTAGCAAAGGTGAGCGGGAACAGCAGCTGTCCGCCGCTCGGATCAACGACCTGCAGAATAAGCTCAAGAAGCTGGAAGACACTTTGATGCTGGCACAGCAGCGCTCCGAGGAAGAAATGGCGAAGCACGAGGAGGAGATTCGTGCTCTCAAGGAAAGCCACAACGCGCTGTTGCTGCGTGCGAAAAGTGGAATGAGGAGCCCCCTGCTGCCTAGACCACCGAAGTCTCCGTTCTCCGGGAGTCGATCTCCACGGCTTGACTGGACCACGAGTGGAGAAGGTGTTCCTCTGAACCAGGCAGTTCAGATCTCAAACCTCGAGATGAGGGTGAAGGAGCTTGAAAAGGCTCTCCGCGATGCTGACCTGGAGATGGAGGAAGTGGTTGGACGGATGAATAAGGCTCAGATCGAGGTGGCAGAGCTGCAGTCCGACAGGTACTACTATCTTTCTCAGAAGCACATTTCCCCCTCTGCTCTTGGAACATCTTTTTTGCTGACTTTTGCGTCTTAGGGACGAGGCGATCCGTCAAACTCGCAAGCTTCAGGCAGAAATTCTTGCTGAGCGCGAGAAGTGGAAAGCCCTGATGGGCGGCTAACTCTCTCGATTATGACTGATCATCGCAATCACTTGCCATATGTTTCATATTGCTTATCTCCAAGCGATATTTGTTTCCCCAGACATCGATGTCTCGATGTCGGTTTAGCCATTTATTGCTATTATTCATATACCCAATACCCTGGTGTTCGGGAGTCGTTAGGGTTCAAAGGGCCGCTAGTCCTTGACCATTCGCATTTTGTCCGCACATCCGGAAAGTACAGCTTTTTTTTATTCTTGCATTAACTACATATTTTGGTAATATTGTTTCCATCTCACATGGCTGTACAGATTCCGCTGAGTGATGAAAACCGACTAAATCTGTCGCTTTGAAGTTTCATGTCGCAGACGGGAACTTGTACTCTACATACACACTGTATTAGTACTATGGGCCGGTCAGGATTATCACTGTTGAATAGACCATAATTTTCTTGCTGTGTATTGCTAGTTTGTGTTCACTGAGAGTGCTTCAGAAATGTCGACTTGAGAAGTTCTTGAGACAACCATGTTCCTCCGTGTCCGGCCGGGGCTGATTTTATCAGATAGGAGATAGAGTTATCTGATGCTGCTAGTGCGCTGTCAAAGCCAGCTGGTCGTGCTTGGCCCGCCAGTAATTCTCGTATTCGAGCTGCACCATCCGGCGCGACGGGCGAATCAGGGCAGAGGCCGGCGAAACCTGTGGGCCTGGCAGACCAGCAGATAGACGTGATACCCAAAGGAGAAAAGAACCCCCCGATGCTGCTCCGATCTGTGAGCTGGCGAAACTGCCTCACCATCATTTCAGCGTAAGGCGTGGATCGATAAGAAAGATTATCGCATCTCGTTCTCTTCTTTGAAATTCGATCCCTTTTGGCCCGAGAAATTCCCGATGCATCCCATCTCTCACCTCATGGGCAGCAGGAGATCACCATGGTAGCTTTGGCGAAAGCTGCTCTCGTACGATTGTCTCTGTCCCTCGGAGATGTTATTCCGACGTCTCATCTTCCTGACCTTGATATGTGGTACCCTGTTCGCATCAGCAGACGAGGTTTTAGATGAGGAACGATGCGTCGAGGCCATTTTCGAAGCGTACTCGCACCTCTCGTTCACGGGCTCCCACTGCCAGTCGTTCCTTGCCGACTCGTGCACGAATACCCTGCGGACGTGGTCCATCTGTGCAGCGGTGAAGGTCTACTGCTCCCCGCAGGAGGTCGCGCCAGGCTTGAAGCATATCGATGAACCATGTCGGGGGGAACTTGCCCGCACGCCGTACGCGGAGATTGAGCCTCAACTTACGGATGAATTCATCAGCGGGTTGAGGGTTGTCGAGTCTTTGGAGGTTCCGAAGGCTGTGGAATTGAATGCCAGTGTGTTGATATCGAAGGCGTACTTTGGTGCGTCTTTCAGGACGAATGTTTGTTGCACTTTGCTGTATGTATCTGCAGTGGAATGCAACTGGCTAATAGTATTGCTAGGCGGCCTGGTCCCTCGCATCACGGATGCATCGCGCATATGGGTTCGTGTACTTTCTCTGGGTTGCTGTGATACTAATCCTGACCTGTATCATCCAGTGCTGCCGCGTATTGGTTCTGGGGTGGTGTATTGCTGATCGGTACCCTACACAATCTGCTAACACACCTATTTCATTCCCGCCTCAGCCGTCAAGAACAAGATTCCGGGGATAATTCGAGGTATTTACTGTTATCTACTGGCTTCTTGACCCCGTTCAAGACAGTTTGTCATTGGACGAGGACAAATTTGATCATTCCTGCCGCCTTTGGATCTCATCATCAGCGGCTGTTTTACTATTGCACAATTCCAACACGCATGGAAGCAGTGCCTATAATTTTGTACTATGTTCTCAGTTTGGTTTTTATGTCTGTGAGCTATGACATTTTCGAGGGCAATCTTTAGTGAGCTACGCTGAACCTTTGTTAAGTTATGGCGTCCGCTCACGTATCCCCAGTTGGAATGATACATCGGAGCAATTGTGCCGTTATCTCTCGGATAAGACAGGTATCATGGCATACGCGAACCTTTGCCTCTTATGGTTGTTTGGCGGACGGAACAACCCTTTCATTTGGGCTACGGGTTGGAAGTTTCCGACCTTCAACCAGTTCCACCGGACGATTGCGCGGGTTGTGACCATACAGGCCATCGTTCATTCCATCGGGTATACAGTTCTTGTCGTGAACAGTAACTTTGGACAGGTTATGAGTCGATAGTGCGCGGAGAGACAGAACTCTGATGAACTTCGAAAGAAAATAATTATTGGCTATATTTACGTTGGCGGTGGTGGCAGATGGGTATGGCTGTACGTCTGCTTCTTCCTACTCGAAACTTCTGCAACGGAAAATAGGCCGAGTCTTGTTTGGAGATGGAGAATATGTCACTGATTACCATGTCAGGCGACTGTATGCATTAGCCTTCTTCTGTCCTTCTCATCCATATATCTTCGAAAGAACTATTATGAATTCTTCCTCTTTATGCACATCTCATTTTCGGCTGTCATGATAGTGGGATTGTTCGTGTACGTTTGCGTTTCCATGTTCCCCATTTCAGTTATTCCCCGCCCCCCTCCCTTCTATGACTGCTGGATGCTAATAAAACATCACAGCCACACCTCAATTTTCAGCGGAAAATACGATACCTACCTCTGGCCCGTTGTTTTTGTCTGGTCCCTCGATAGACTCGCTCGGATCGTGCGCATCGCTTGTTGTAACATTCACATACGTCTACGCCGCAACCTAATCTCCCGCACAAGGGCCACTGTTTCGTACAATAAATCGTCCGATATCATCAGGCTGGAAATTACGCCTAGGTCCCGCAAGATTGACCCAAAGCCGGGTCAGTGGTATTACCTCTACCAGCCTTTGAGATGGAGGGGATATATGAGAATCATCCTTTTACTCTGGGGGACTGGACTGGGGGCGATGCTGAAATGTCGGTATTTGCAAAATCCTAACCTTTTCCTTCTATTAGGCAGCGGATGACGAACCACAAAGCGCCGTCTATGCTAATTCGTGTATAGTAACCCGATTGAATCGTCTCCCTTTCCAAAGGAAGAGACCGAACCATTGGTATCCCGTGGCCATCAAAGGCTTGTTTTTTTTTTTTGGATACGGCCGTTGGACGGATGGACGAAGCGCCTACGGAACGAGTGCCTCCGTTCACCAACTCTTAGGTAGACTCGACATTCCTCATTGAAGGCCCGTACGGTCAATATTCCCCTGTACATAATTACGAGAATGTTATTCTCATCGCTGGCGGGAGTGGCATTGCGGGTGCTTTGCTGTATATTAAGGAACACTTGCTTCGTACTAGACGTTCGGTTTCGCAGGTCCATAATGACGCTGCGCCATCATCATCATCTTCTTCTTCAGCAACATTACTTCTCTCCGCTGCAGACGGAGCAGATGCAGATACCGATACGGAAACAGCCCCTGACAGCAGGAGCAGCCGCAGCATGACCACCAGGATCAGGACCAAACATATCACCCTCATATGGGCAGCCAGACAACGCGCATTCCTCTACGAGATTGGGCGTCGCGAGCTTCTGTCCGCCCTTGCGCGAGACGACATTGATGTGAGACTGTACGCTACTTCTACTTCCACTCCCACAGCAGGGCAGGAAGCGCTGCTCCCGCCAGATGATCCTGGCCTTGGCTTCAGCCCCGATGTCTTGTTTGGGAGACCAGATATCAAAGGCATGATCTTGGATCTCGTCAGAGATTTTCATGCTGGTGGTACGAGGACTGCCGTCCTTGTCTGCGGACCGGGTGGTATGGCGGACGAGGCAAGGCTCGCTGTCCATCGCGCGTTGAAGGAGGGGTATTCCGGGGTTGAGTACTTTGAGGAGGCGTTTGGATGGTGACGAGGTAGGTATATGGCTATGATATCTATGGTATGTATACGAGGAGGATATAATTATATGGAGGATTTTGTTATTTATTGGCACTCCTAACTAGTTACCCCGCTCATGGCTTGACGGTTATCTTGTGCAGTAGATATTAGGGCGTTATCAACAGCGGTTTAAAAAAAAGAACTTGAGAAGTACGGTAACAGATCTGTTGATGTGATTAAAAGGCGGGCTTTTTTTCCCTCTCCCCACTTATGGGAGACTCTGAGGGCGATTTTTGAGCCAAAGAAGCGGAAATTTTCATCCTTTCACTCTGGTTGTTGCATAGACTCCGTGGTTAGCCGGGGCCACTTCTCCGCAATCCATCTCCGATGAGTCGGTGTTTGTCTGCTTTGCAGCCGACGCTGCGGCACATGCGCACGTCCCGCATCTTGCTCGCATCACCACACGCTGTCCGTCATACGAGTCTCGCATAATTAAGCGGAAGGAGAGCTCCGAACGGGTCCTTGTTCTGCCAACAGTCTCCTGAGCCTACTAATGCAAACGAAATAAGTGGGATGTGAACCCCGCCAGTTCGCATATCTGATATTCGCGGAAGCACCTACTGGACGGCAACAGCAACCATAGAACGATAACAACGGGGAAGGTCACACCCGGCTCAACTACTGGCAGTCTGACGGCTCGCGGCACGATCTGGACGGGTTTTTGCTCACGCAAGGCTTGATTGAAGAGTGCGCTGGATTATCTGTGGCTATTTATTATTTCCATGCTTCGGAATTTCTTACTCTCGTTCGTTATTTTCGCTTCATCGTCAAGACTGTAAACTGCTCTCTACCATACTTCATTACAACGAAACCTCGCAGAGCTGTTGCTACTGTTCAACCATTGAAAGATACAGCCTGACCTCTGGCTGGACCTCAATTTGTTCATTTGATTCCCGTCACGGATCGTGAAATAAGCGTCACGATGGAGTACCTACAAGGTATGCCTCCCCCCACTCCCCAAGCTCTTCGATATAAGGACGATATCAAGAAGCTAACAGATACTGGCAACAGAATACATCCTCCCCCTCATCCCCAACAACAGCAACCACGACTTCTCCTCCAACTACCGCACCCTCCTCGCCTCCCTCGCCTCGACCTCGACCTCCCTGTCGTCGCACCTTCTCCACCTCCGCACGGCCTTCGTCGATCCCTACGTCGTCCGCCCGCTCTCCGCCCTCCTCGCCTCCTCGTCGACCCCGGACCTCGTCTCCGTCCTCCTCCTCGCCCTCATCCTGCTCGTCTCGCTCAAGATCCTCGACTACGCGCGCCGCGTCATCGTCTTCTGGGTCACGCTCGTCCTGCGCCTGCTGTTCTGGGGCGTCGTTCTCGGGGCGGGGTGGTATGTGTACCGCGTCGGGTGGGAGAAGGCCGCGCGCGATGCCGGGTGGCTGTGGGGCGTGGCGGAGGGGTTCGTGGAAGATTTTAATCAGCGGAGGGGCGGCCAGGGTGGGTTCGGTGGGAGGATGTACGATTATCATAATAGTCGGGGGAGGCAGCATGCCGCTGGGGGGTATGGGTATGGTGGGTATGGATTGAGGTACAATAATAATAACGGGAGGGCAGCGAGGGGTTGGTGATATGGTCTGTGACGCTTGAGGTCGCTAGCATGGGTGTGTTCGGATGAAGCGTTGGATAATGGGATGTCTGTTCTATGATGGAAGAGAATTGGGAAGATCACTTATGAAATTACTCGTGGAGATTGGTTTTTTCGGCATTCTTTTTCATTGCCGCGTACTTGGGCTGGCTATTTCTATTCTGTTGTTCATAGACGGCTCAGCTATTCTTTGGTATTGGTAGGCGGGGTGTCCCGCGTTAGTTATGGTCTAGATGACACGAATTAGTCGGGTTTGGATCCCACGTCTGGTCTAATGCCAGAAGCACTTGAGTTCCTCTTCCTGCTCAGTCGAAGAGGGTGCTAAGCAGCCTGCCTCTCTGTCTCACAGGATCTTTGGCTGATCCCCCGCCCTGTATCTCCGTCCCCTTCTTTCGTATCTACTGATGTGTGCCGACGACACTCTTCGCATGTGTCTGAAGAGAGGATAAGAATGCACTCGACGCAAAATTAGTCATGCCAGAACTGTCGACAGCCCTGGCGAGCAACGCATGTGAGGTGTGTTCAGGAAATAGCCGCCAAGCTCGTCGTGTCCGCTGCGATATAGGGGCTCACATGCACTGTGAGGCACCGCTGACGCGCTGGCTCTGGCTGTGCAATCTTCCAACGTGAAGTGACGCTGATTTCTCTTCGTACTTCACTCCCCATCCTCATAGTTCACCTCCTGTGCATCACGCGGTTCCCTCGGCTCCTGCGCCTCGTGGAACTGGATGGCGTCGTCGATATGGCTGAGCACCGCGGCGATGCTGTCCTCGTCATTGATGTCAAGCTGGAGGAACGACACCATGCTGAAATCGTCGATCAGCTGCGCGACGGCCCTGTTCAGCTGCTTGAACGAGCTGCCGCTCATCAGCAGGTCCTTGGACGACGGGTCGCCTTCAGCAGCTTCGCCCTGGTCCTCCTGCAACAGCTGCACGTCGACGTTGATGAAACGCTTCAGCTCTTTCCTTCCCAGAACGTTCTTGATCTGGTCCATCTTGCTCAGGATGTTGACGTGCGGGATCTCGAGCATGATCATGGCGGACATGGCGCTCAGGGTGCCCGCGAAGAACTTGGCCTTGTCGACGGTGAAGGTGCTCTCGAGCAGGTAGGCCGCGCAGAGGGAGATGTTGAGCGGTCCCTGGCGGGACAGGAACGTCACGAGCGACGGCAGGATGGGGATGTGCGTGTACAGCTCGATCTGGCCCGGCATGTCGAAGATGATCAGGTACTCCTCGCTCAGCGGGTCCAGCGCCTGCGTCAGGAAGTCGAGGTTCTGCATCAGGAACTCGAAGCAGTAGATCAGGCCGCCGTTGGGGCCCAGGCCCAGCTCCTCCATCACGTCCTCCAGCGTGATGAGCTCGCGGATGTCCAGGTCCGGCTCGTAGCTGAACGTCTCCGCGGCCGGGTCGAGGTTGACGTAGAAGCAGCTCCTCCGCGTGTTCTGCAGGTGCTGGATCAGCGCGTTGCAGAAGGTCGTCTTGCCCGCGCCCGCGGGCCCCATCACCAGGACGCCGAACTTGGACATGGTGGGCGAAAGAACGTCAACGGGACGCCCAGCTCGGTGAACGGATCCTGGTCGCGACCAGCTTCAGGAGAAGATGACAAGGGAAAAAAAGAGGAGCTTTATATGGACGCAGGGGAGGAGGGGGGAAAAGAAAACAGAGCTCGACGTATCTCGAAAGCCGCGCCGCCGCAGCGCCAGCCGCGGAGTTTTTTCCAGCGGACGAGGGAGGGGCATATTCTGCCGTCTCTGACCGCCCGGCGATGGCGCCATCAGGTGGCAGGATCTTTTCGGAGGCGCGTTCCCCTGTTATAAGCCGTCCTCCCCCACCTGGACCAGCCGCCGTGCTCTTTTCTTTTCCTCTCCCACTCCTTCTCCCCGCTCCTTTTTTTTTTCACGGCCTCTCGTCCTTCATCCTTCACCGGTCCTCCCTCCAATTCTCCATCCTCCCCCGATTCTCACCACCCACAGTCACAATGGCCAGCCTCTCCAACGGCCACCCCCAGGGGACTTTCCTCTTCACCTCCGAGTCGGTCGGTGAAGGTCACCCTGATAAGATTGCGTGAGTTCTGGCCGGGCAGCTTTGAGCTCAATGCCCGCAAATTCGGTTCTCTGACTGATCGCCTCTGCAGCGACCAGGTCTCCGATGCCATCCTTGACGCCTGCCTCGCGGAGGACCCTCTCTCCAAGGTACTAATGGCGCCTTGTCCCGCCGGACCTTGTAAGATTGCGAAGAAGATGTTAACAATGCCTTGTTTTAACAGGTTGCGTGTGAGACCGCAACTAAGACTGGTAAGTCAGATATGCACCTCTGTGTTGATATTAGAGGATTGACCGTGGTTCTTCAGGTATGATCATGGTCTTCGGTGAAATCACCACCAAGGCCCACCTGGACTACCAGAAGATCATCCGTAATGTTATCAAGGACATTGGCTACGACCACTCCGACAAGGGCTTTGACTACAAGACCTGCAACGTCCTTGTCGCTATTGAGGAGCAGTCTCCGGACATCGCTCAGGGCCTTCACTACGATGAGGCTCTGGAGAAGCTCGGTGCCGGTGACCAGGGTATTATGTTTGGCTATGCCACTGATGAGACCCCTGAGATGCTGCCGTTGACCATCCTGCTCGCCCACAAGCTGAACCGGGCCATGAAGGAGGCCCGCATTGACGGAACCCTCCCGTGGCTCCGCCCGGACACCAAGACCCAGGTCACCATCGAGTACGCTCACGACAACGGTGCTGTGAAGCCTCTGCGTGTCGACACCATTGTCATCTCCGCGCAGCACAGCGCAGATGTCACCACTGAGACCGTGAGAAAGGAGCTCAAGGAAAAGATCATCAACAAGGTCATCCCTGCCGAGCTCCTCGATGACCGCACCATCTACCACCTGCAGCCATCTGGCCTGTTCGTCATCGGTGGTCCTCAAGGTGACGCCGGTCTTACTGGTCGTAAGATCATCGTCGACACCTACGGAGGCTGGGGCGCCCACGGCGGTGGTGCCTTCTCCGGCAAGGACTACTCCAAGGTCGACCGTTCTGCCGCCTATGTCGCCCGCTGGATCGCCAAGTCCCTCGTCCACGCCAAGCTGGCTCGTCGTTGCCTTGTCCAGCTTTCCTACGCCATCGGTGTTGCTGAGCCTCTCTCCATCTTCGTCGACACGTACGGCACTTCGTCGAAGACCTCCGACGAGCTGGTTAAGATCATCAGGGACAACTTTGACCTCCGTCCTGGTGTGATCGTGCAGGAGCTCGACCTCGCGAAGCCGATCTACTACAAGACCGCCAAGAACGGACACTTTACCGACCAGAGCTTCCCATGGGAGAAGCCAAAGACCCTCAAGTTCTAAGCGTGAGATGTCGTCTACCTGTGATGACAACGATTTTCTGATGAATGTGTGTGATGAACTTGCTTTGTTTCAACAACTCAAAGCATAGTGATAGATATAAAAGTCGATGTGTCTTTTCTTTTCTTGCATTTAAGCCTGTAAGTGACAGGCTTGACGAAAAATTCAACATGATACCAATTTCTCCGGCTGGCATGGGAACGATGGCGTTTCAAGGAGCGAAAGTTGAGGCTTTCAACAACCCTTTGTCTCCTGTTGGCTTAGACTTTGCTAGATTATCACCTGTATTTAGATACACTTGGGGATCTTCAGAGGACGACTAATCCATCCTTCGAGAGTAAAGTGCGTCCGAAGGGGTCGTCTTTTCCCTGGGAGATGTTTGGGAGTGAGAGGCGGCTCTGGTGGCCAGTTGAGTCTTACGACTTGACAGAAAATAGGTTGCTAGATCCAGAACTAGCATCTAGAAAAGGGGAAGTAATATAATGCCGATATTTTTCATTTACTTGTTTTCGTTGTAGCGACTTTAGTAATTCCTGGTTTTAGTAATTGCGGGAATGGAGATTGCGCGGAGTCGGACGCGCACTGACCGAGTCGACGCGTGACGCCAGACCATTCCCGCCTGGCCATGGATGCGAGTCCCCAGGGCGGTTTGTCCCTCCACACCAGTTGCAGAGACGCTGTTTTCCTTGTTTCCTACGTGCATCTATATGTCTGCTTGAAGCCCCGGTAGTTGTATCGAGGCACACCATGCACTATCCCAGAAAGACGCGTTAATGGCTTCTCGTGGATCTCCGGACGTTCTTCAATCCGCGAGCTCGATCTCTCTCAATACGCTCCATGACTCTTGCCCGCCCTCGAAGAAGCGCAAACTGAGTCACGGCGGCTCGAAACATTTCTATATATCTTCTTTTAGCATCCGGGTTCGTGAAACCCATCATTGGTCTCATGGTACTAGTTACCTCCCTTGCTAACTAGCCACTTGCTACCTATACCAGCCCCATGCCTCCTCACCGTCTGATAAAGCGCTTACCTTCGAGCCAATTGTGCTTCTACCGCGTTCGAGGTTGCCGCTTTCGTGGCTCGATGTGTCTCCGAACTCGTCACCAATCCAGCCCGGCCACCTGTTCGTGGCCAATATCCCCGCTCTCGAGGATGACCTGCGGGAGCGGGGCGAACCAACCGTGCTGACGGCACGATTGGCCTCCGATGGCGGACTATATGTTATAGAACGGGTTAAGAGAGGCGTATACGCTCTCTGTAACTTGGGCCACTGGGTCCAGGAAGGAGACCTGTTCGTCGCAGCCAAGGCATGGAGCAGTTGTGCAGGGACAGAGCGGACACCCCGACGCGGGTCTTCCAATGACAGCGCAGAAAATGCCACGAATTGGCGGGACGCGGCAAAGATCGAAGAAGGAGACATTTTGGATGTTGGGCCATCGTCGTCGAAGTGCGCAGGGCTTGAGGTTGCCGTTGTATTCGGACCTGGGGGAAAGAAGGCTGCCGCAGGTTCGGGCGGAGTAGATACGGCTTGTGATGCGCTACCTACGGACTCTGATGGCATCGACGATAAGGGCGGATTGCATGCGGATTGCCCAATGCCAATGGAGAGGAGCTTCAGCACCGAGGGCGGCGCGCCAACGCCTCCTGAAGAGCAAGGTGATGCCGCAATATCGTTATCCCGGTCGAACCTCGGTGGGGATGAGAATGTCGATGCGACAGACGCCACGCAGTCGCCGGAGGAGCTGCTTGATCAACTCAGGGTTCAGTACCTTGAGGCCCTGTACATATCGAAGGTAACGCTCCCGTCAATTACCATATATTGAGGATCTATGGCTGATTTTCTGAAGGCATCCGTGGCGTATTTTGCAAAAGGACCTCTGGCGCGCTGTCGCGCAGCGTTCCAGCCATCTGACCAAGCGTACTCACCAAAATGTGAGATCCTCACAGACTTCTACCGGGAGGCTATTCTCCCTGTGAAGAAGATGGATCTGAAGTATAAGGAAACCCTGCCGGCTTTGATACACAATATTGCCCTGACCGTATCGGATGATGAGAGTAACTTGCGTGCGAAGAAGCGAAAAAGCAAGAAGAAAAAGCTAGGCAAGGACGGTCTGTATTCAGAGGAGGATGACTTCATCAGAAAGTGGTGGAAAAGCAGAAGCGTGGCGGAGACTGCAGAATCTACGGCGGTCACGAGGGAACAGGAGGCGAAACGACACATCGCTGACCTGCGTGTGAGAGAAACTCAGCTCCAGATCCTTTTGATCCTAGAAACGATGGCTCTGGAGTCGGCCTCTTCAGGGGCGCAGAGAGAGTCTGTCAATGAGGACTCCGTGCATGGGCAGAGTGCGAAGAAACACAAGGCGAAAAAGCGGCAAGACCTGAATGTTCCTCTTGAACTTTTGCTGGATCGGTTGTGCATTTGGCACACTGTCAGCTTCGAAGATACCGTCGTACCGGACTCCGCCAAAGCTGATGATGAGAGTCATCTCTCCGGCAAGCGGGTCGAAAGTGATATGCTACGCGACTTCTGCACAGAAGTCATTATCCCCTTCTATGCTGCACGTCTCCCGGAGAAATGCAAGGCGATTAAACGCAAGCTCGGTCCAAGCGCTGCCTCTCCTCCTCGTCCTTCGCATCATCAATCCAAGAGCTCGTCGAAGGCGCAGTCTGGATCAGCAGCGGCCAAGCAACCACAGCCACAGAAAACACGACGTTCGTTGCAGCGTGTGTTGACAGACGAGAAGACTGCTTCCCTCAAGCGACACCCGTCTCTTGTACGGCCCAACACCGCTCCCTCGATCCAGGAGCTCAAGCGTGAGTCTATTGAACCGTCCTTACCGTCGCTGAACATCAGCGTGCGGGGTGGGATTCAGAAACCCAAGCGCGTGGATAACCGTGAGGTCGACCTGGATGCCGTCGCAAAACAGCACGAGGCCAAATTGAAGAAGATGCAAATGCTCATGGAGCAGAAGAAAGAACTCGACGCCGCTATCAACGCTCTAAGGAAGCCGAACCGAGAACTTATCGCAAGGGACATCGCAGAGACTGCGGAGAGAAGGATGTCAAGCGCCAGCTCGAGGAAGTCAAAGAATCCCGTTCGAAATCCGTTGGGTCAAGGTGTGCAGGTCATGGCGACACCCAAGGGCTCCAGGAAGAAGGACGTTACCGTCGGGTTGCCAGCGCTGCCTAGAGCTCCGGTGCGGTCGGTCAGGAAAGAGGATACTCCGCCGTCTGAGAGTGATGATGTGTCAATGGTCCCTGCGTCTGCTGTGCGGCCGAGCCACTCCTCTGCGGTTGCGTTGGGTTTGAACTCTCCTCTGTATGCTGACATGGATCGTCGTGAGGTCAATTCAGTGCATGAGACTCCATCCAGAGGCCCGTCAAAGCTCTCGAATCCTCAGGTCTCTAGGGTCAAGGAGGGAGCTGGCCTCAAACTCCCGGGTGATCGATTCCATCTTCCAGCTCCTCGTTCCGCCGTCGACTTCGCGCCATCTACGCCCGTGCCGTCACGACGCTCTAGTTCCCTTAACGCTCAACAACAGGGCAGACCGACACCATCGAAAAACATTCCGTCGATGGTGCAAGAGAGTCCAGCAAGACTAGGTGCGACAGCTCCTCCCAGTACTGTGAAAGGAGCCCCAGTCTTCTCCCCGCCGCGAGTTCTGGATACGCCTGTCAAGGGCGGGGCCGGTCTCTCTGCTTCAGCCGCCCCCGCGGCAGCAGGCTCGATGACTCCTGAGAAATCTATCTACGAGCAGCTGGGTTGGGATGACGATGAGCTGGCCTTATAATGATTCTCTGTTGTGTCCGTCCGTGGAGAGTTTGTCTTTTGTCTCTATCCTGGCATCATATCATGTCTTTTGGTTATACATCGCTACCGTCCTGTCCAGGATCATACTGTGCCATAGACAGAGAAGGAGTTTTCATTCATCGTCTTCTGAGGATTGATTTATGATCTTATATTTTTTTCTGCTTTCTTTCATGTGTCCATACTGTCTGTGCATATGTATTTGCTGGTTGGATGAAGAGTACAGGTGTTTGTGTTTACAATTGCATTGAGTTTTGTCTGTTGACTTGTCTGTTTTCCTTGAAAAGGGTTGATGAATGGATGGATGGATATTATTGCACAAGGTTCGAGTCTCGGGGTCATGACTTTCAGACAGACGGGTAATGGAACAGATTATATCGTTTGTCATAATTATTATCCCTGAAATTGAATCGTAGGAAATGCTGTAAGTTAGTGAAGATTAAATTGTCAGTTCGATATACTACCTAGGTAGGTATTTGTGTAGAACTAAGTCTATCTACTAACCTTCTGTAAGGGTTCTTTGGTGTCTAAGATTGGAATGTTCCACAAAGGATAATCCATTCGCAGTGAGAGGGTGAGGGTGCTGGCTTGATTGATTGATTCTGCTGGCAAGGGCTGGCATCATGTTCAATTCAGATGTGCTTGCTATTCATAGGCGAGGCTGAGCTACAGGTAGGTACTGGTAGAGATCGTGTCTTTGCTTGTCTCTCTCTCTCTCTCTTCATGCTTGATCCATTACACCTCCAATCATCCTGTACATCGGTTAGTGGATTGGATCCTTTTCATCAAACCCATCTATTGGGTTAGTCCCTTCTTCCTCCGCAATCGTTCAATATCAGGCCCGTGATAACTCCTTCAATACCTGGGTAGGTGGCTACAAGGACGTCTGATTGATAGCCTGGCCATTGCCGAGAGACACAAGTGCTTCGTCAAATTGCATCCACACTGTGTATACCTGCTTACCCGGGTGTCAACCAGATAGCAGGTCCCGGACCCGTTTCTGGTCCTGAAGCGGAGAACATTAAACGGTTACACCGATAGTAACCCAAAATAACTCACCGTACAGCGCACTGGAACGCAGAGGGGCCTAGCCCCCAAGAGCTCTGCCTAGCCTATGCAGGGTCCTGCAAGCTGCCTGGCTGCCCGCTGCTGTGTTTCATGTTTCTTCTCCGGCGCAGGCGGCGGGCCAAGGTCTGCATGGACCGGAGGGGAGCTGATGTGGGACTTTCTTTGCTCCTCCTGGCAAAGACAGTTGCAAATTGGGCCGGGGAAAAAAGAAGCTTGCCTCTGCAGATCTAGTGGTACAGCAGATGGTGGAGATACTGTGGAGTTCTCACAGGCTGTGTTTAACATGCAGCATGCGGTTTGTTAGGTAGGACTCATGTTTCTGGACTGAGAACTGCTGGATGCATCTACTCTACATATTCCGATGTCTCCTAAACAGAATCCTGTTTGCTCATGTCTGGCTTGACAGAGAAAGCTGCCGCAGCATGCGGCGTGGTCGACATAGCTGGTGTCATGTCTCATCTCAAAACTCGGATTCCAGGTCTGAAATCCACCGCACAGTTTGCACCGCCGGAGCTTGCCACAGGGAGCTCACTCGCTAGTCAGAATCGCGGAGCAGGCAGACCACAAAGCAAAAGGGCGCGCGTGAGGAGACGCGACCCTGTTCCCGGAGTCATGGACCGTCGAGTCATATGGTCTCTCTTGGAAGAAGCCGCTCGAATGATCCATTATCCATCGCACAGACGCTCTTACATCATCAAGCAGGCTGCCTTCTCTCTCGAATGCCTGGAGATGGCGAGCTCTATTTCCCTACTGGCCCGGGAGCCGTTGTGCTAGTGACTATCGTGCCGTCGGAGTTTGACCACAAGACAAGATGGAGATGAGTAAAGCCAACAGAAGAGGAAGGTCACGCGTGGCCAGAACGCCCTAAATTCTATTATTTCCCTGCTCTTCCGGTGCATTTGTGCAAGGTTCTCTGGATTCAGCTCTCAAGATTGCCCCGGTGGACACCACGCGCGTTGCCTGATATAACGAGCACAACGCACAACCTTGTCCCAGGCGCGCAGGAACTGCAGGCTCTAGGCCTCAGTTTCCAAGTTTTGGAAGTGTACGAGGCAAACAGGCCATGTCTTAGAGAAAGATAAGGATGGGGTTTTCGATCGAGGCCCAGATCTTGCGGGAATTGTGCTTCCTCTCTCTCGAGCTACTGTACTTGGATGGATGTCTTACCTGGGAGGCATGTTAGAAGGCGCAGCAACCGGCTATCTGGCCTCATCCGTTGCTCAACTGCCTGCCTTTGTTCGCCGGTTCTTTGGAAAGTTGGCACTCCGTCGTATCACGGCCAGAGTCGCGTCTATCTTCGCGTTGCACGCAACGCATGTCTTGCTTGTTTACGGAGAACATCCGGGCCGTGTACTGTATTGTACAGTACTGTATGTACTGCATTTGATCTCAGCAAGCCAGACACTACTCTCCAGGCAGAGGACATGAGGTCCTAGATATCCGGATGCAGAGCGGTGCATACCCGTATAGTCCTCCGTAACTACTGCACACTCCGAGAGCGACAGGGTTTCCTCACGGGTACACGGGCCAACTGGTGAACCGACGGACGAGGATCAGGTCGATCAGCAGCTGGTGTTCCCGCTGTCAGGGACTCTCGACTTGTCACAACGACCATGCATTACTGGGCTTCACAAGCCCTGCCCTTGGCGGTGCATGTCAAAGCTTGGCGCGCCGTGGGATCTGGGAAAGAACCGCGAGCGACAAACCGAGTCTCACATCATCGTCCCAGGGAAACACCAGCGGGCGGGGGCAAAGTCAAGCTCAGCGCCCATGGCCGGACCTGTCATGCCTCCATGGATCGCGCAGCGCCGGCAAGACTACTGCAATGCACGTCCCGATCGCGATGGTGCACGGCTGCGGCACGACCGTGCGATGCTGCGGAAGGGCACGAGGCCCCGTTGGGCGCTGTCTTTTGCTCCGAGTATCATCTGTGGACCATTTTGGCGCTGTCGGCCTTGCCCCTCTATCACGAGGATCGAAAGATAGTGCCATGAGGGGGCGTTGTGATTCGTGTTTGCTCTCTCTTCCCCCATCGGGGCTGTTTCAGGAGGGGCGGACACACACGTCTCCATAACTGATATCGAGTTCTAGTTGCGCTCCCTCGTATCAACCTGCGCATCGTTTTTCCTGCGATATGGTGCCGATGGCGGACGGCAGAGATGCTACGCTAATCTTATCTCATGCCGTCAAGCGTTTCCGATTTGGCCACCCTGGTAACTACCTAGATAACTAACCGGTCTAGAGAAGGGCCGTTGATCGACTTCTAGTTCCCGCTCAAGTGACCTTCCATGGAGAAGTCGAGAGACGGTGCCAAATCTTACTGACTGACTGCCTTGCCCAGGTCACCTGGGTGGCCAGGATAGAGCGGGCTCCTGGCACCGAAACTGACTGTAGAGTCTAGTCAAACTCGAAGAGAGTTTGTAGACAAGGCGGGAGATGACTTCACATGAGGGTCTTACACCTCCAAATCAAGAAGACCAGATGATGAGATGAAGTCGAGAAAAGGTTCGGAAGAATTTCAGACCTAACTGCGCTGTTCCCGGCAGAGTGACAGAGCGGCTGTCAAAAGGGCTATAAGGATACCCAGATATAGAGAGGGATCACCCATGGAGAAGAGGGTAGGCAAGCCTGGCAAGACGCCACGCGGGGCAGAACACAGAAAGCTGGATATATGCGTCTTGGCCCTCGGCATAAAAATACTGTAGATCAGAAAGACATGGCAGATTGATTCACAGCAGCGCCCCGTGCGGATCATACATGTACCACACCGATGGCAGCGTGGCCATGACGAAAGAGGGGTCCGAAGCTGATCATAATACAGGACAAGCCAACTACATGGAGAAAAAGGCGCTGCCTAGGCAAAGGACGGAGGGGAGGGTCTTTCGTCATTCGATCCGATGGATTACGAAACAGGATCTCCTGTGCACGGTAGTACGGGAGTAAACTGATGACGGCGGAGGCTAAGCAGGAAGCGCACCTAAGCTGATCTACCTTGACGACCGGCACGCAGCGGCGTCCCTGTCTACCGGCACGCAGCGGATGCGCCCGATACGATGAGAGGAGAGAGGATGCACGGTCGGGAGGCTAGCCGGGGATAATACCCTAAAGAAGATCCTGCAGATGCAGATCAGACGAAGAGAGCCTGATAGGGTGAAGTTTGTATGGAGTAGAGTAGTCCATCCGACCGAGCGATCCAGAGGGAGACGGAGGTCGAGAGACGGGGGAGTGGCAACGGCAGGATCAGCAAGATCCGACGTTGCAGCAACGCGCCATGGCGAGTCTGAAAGATGCAATCCGATGCATCGCAACTCTGCCGGTGTATGCACCTGTTAGGTAGAGGACGTCAGGCCTTCACTTCAGATTTGGAAAAGACACGGGTGGATCGCCACAGACGGGACGGCGAGAAGGCGCGCCGCTGTCGGTGCTGCTCGTGTCTGAGAAGGATATATTCACCGTCGCCGTCGCGCTGCAGAAGAGGACGTTGTCGATGCCATCCTGCGTATTCTTTGATCGCGGTCGACGTGCGCGATCCCGATCGGGGCGACAATAGGGCTTAGGGTACGGCACCCGTGGACATCGGTACGGTACGGTACGGGACGGGACGGGACGCGAGGGCTGCAGACCCCGTGACCCATAAGCGAGGCAAGTCTCGTGACCGGCCCGAAGCGGAAGGACCCGAGCGCGTCGACCGAGGGCGCGTCCGAGGGCGACAGAAAAGAGCGAAGAGAGAAGCGTTGTTGGTGCGGCTGTCTACTACCAGAGGTTATACAGAAAATACCGACGGACGAACGATAAGATAAACAGCGATCGTCGACCGGAGCCTGCTCGGGGCGGTCTTGTCCTCGCGTCGTCCAACCGCCAGCTCCACCAACCAGTCTTCCTTTCTCCTCGGCTCTCCTCTCCCCAAACACACCACCGCCTCGTCTCTCGTCCAGGGCCCCGGCCGCTCGTCCATCTCGATCCCGCCCAGCCAGCGTCCTGTGAGAGCTCCGCGGCCAGCGCCTGAGCTGCTCTGGCTGACTCTGGGCCGCACGGCTGCCGCAGAAGGGTGTTCCTCTTGGCCGGCACGCCTCGAGAGCAACCAGCCTGATCCCCGTGTCCCACCTGGAAACCCCTCCTTCTCGACAGCGATCTCTTGCAGCGTCGCGTACGACGTGGGCAGCCGACCTGTCGCCTGCGCCGCACCCCTCCGTCGACACGCTGGGCGGCGCTGGCGGTTCGCGAACCGCTGCGTCTGCTGGTACTAAACACCGCCCGTCTACCCGCCGCCAGGTCGACGCTGGCGCTGGTCTCGAGGCCGTCGGCAGAGCGATGCCTCTCTCGGGCTCCTAACGCTCAGAGTGTCTGCTTCTGCACACCTGCGCTGCTCCGCCGGCCCTTTTGGTGTTGATCGCGCGCGTCCGCCCGATCCGGCTGCTCGGCCAATCACGGCCGCGTGGCGCCTCGCAGCACACCGTCGCATCTCCAGCATCCCGCTCCCCTCCCCAAACTCGTCTCCCCCACCATCCCATCTCCCTCTCCCCCCCGAACCCCAGTCGCCGTATCCACACTCCCCTTCTTGTCCTCTCCTCTCCGACGACGACTCGACCAGAAAAAAGGGCTGCTGTCCCAGCCTCCTGTGGCGGTACACTCCCCCCCTCCCGTCCGGCGCTCGGTCCAGTGCGCTTCAGCTCCTCCCCCCGGTGTTCCGCCGTCCGCCTTTCGGTTCCAGCTGCATGCCACATTATTTGCGCAGACCATCGCCCGATTGCTTGCATCGTCGCCTCGCCCCGTCGCGCAACAATCCCGCCAGACCCAAGGAGGCCTCGTCGAGCGTCTGACATCCGCCGCGCCCGCTGACGCGCGAAACGGCCTTCACGGCCTCGTCCCGTCAATCCTTGGCCCGCCATGTATGGCACTTCCCACTCCGTCTCCGCCCCGATGAATGGCATGGGAGGGGACCTTGCGGATGGTTCAGGGACCATCAATCCCGCCGCATTGAACAATGCAGGTATGACTCTGCGCTCCGTTTGCCGTTCCCGTTCCGTCGCGCTGCGATGGCAGAGTTTTCTTGCTTCTGTCTTCAATCGCAAAACGATGGACGGCCATGCGCAACATTCCTCTCGATCATCAACCGCACTCTTCCACTCTGTCGCGATATGTCCATGCTGACTGCTTGGCCTGTAACAGCTGCGCTTCCATCAACACCCGTCTCCGTATCGAACACGAGTCCGCGAGGTGTCAAGCGTAGTCGCACTCCGGAGCAATATGGAGATCCGCCTCTAGAAACCGAGCACGATGATGGTATGTTTCTGGGTCTTTTCTCTAGGCGCATGTGCTCCAGACTCGCTGGAGAATTTTTTTTTCTATCTAGTCTTCTCCTTTTCCCTTCTTCGTCGACGGTCAGAAGGAATCAAAGCTAATACCCGGGACTCTGATCTCCAGAGGAACAAACTCGCCGAAAGCGTGGACGACCTCCAAAGACGCCACGACCCTCAAGCAGCAGCGTATCCACAACAAGCCCTCAGGCATTAGCCCAGCAGACACCTTCCGCCCCTGCTCAGGCGCAGACGCCCAGCATGCAGTCGCAGAGCCTGTCTCAGCCGAGTAATGCTTCGCCGTCGCAGTCGTCACCGACAGCGAAGACCACGCCTACGAAGTCTCTAGTCAAGGCGTTACCAACCGTCAGAGATCATACCACGGATCAACTCAACAAAGACGGCGACGAATACGTCCCCAAGGAGTTCGACGAGGCAGGGGAGAAGAAGGTCGACGCATTGGGCTACCCGCAAGGTGGCCGGCAATACAAGTGCAGGACTTTTCGTGTCCCGAACAGGGGAGACAAGCTTTTCATGCTGGCGACCGAGTGCGCCCGCGTCCTGGGCTATCGTGACTCGTACCTGCTGTTCAACAAGAATCGATCGCTCTACAAGATCATCGCGACGCAGGCCGAGAAGGACGACCTCATCCAACAGGATATCCTTCCGTACTCGTACCGGTCCAGGCAGATCGCGATCGTCACTGCAAAGTCGATGTTTCGCCAGTTTGGCAGCAGGGTCATCGTGAACGGGCGGAGAGTGCGCGACGACTACTGGGAGAGCAAGGCGAGGAAGCAAGGGTTCACCGAGGATGATTTGGCCGGTGAGAAAAGACCAGGCGCTGCCAAGGCCAGGGAAGCTGCAGAAGCAGCAAGCGCTGGCCTGCTGTCCAGCCTCGGCCATGGCGATGTGATCTACAGCAACGCGATCGAGGGAATGCCTGGACTTCCACCTGGGCTGGGAGGTCCTCAAACACTGGCGCCGCTGTCGATGATCCATCTGGCACCAACGACGACGGACGATCCCAGACTCAGAGAATATAGCAGCCTCCCGCGCCCGAGGCAGGAGATGACGGGGCAACCGTACCAGGACCGTACGCAGCCCAGCTCGGCCACTGAGATTCTAAACCAAGCGACGCACACGGCCGATTTCAATAAGATCTTGAATCAACAGCGCAGTTTCCGACACAAGTCACTTGACGAGTTCTATTCCAAGCCACGCGAGGCCCCGGTCTCCGCATCGCAGCCCCAATCCGGGCAGGTGGAGTCACACGCCGCCGCGTCCCACCCTGTGCAGTCGCCCCAGATGTCTTCCTCGTCGGGGATGATCAACCCCGGTCAGCCGCAGAATGTCATGCCAAACCAGACGCCAATGATGGCCCATCAGGTAACCTACTCCCAGCAGACGCATCAGTCCAGCGCCATCGCGCAGTCTCCCATCCGGGGAATGCCTCAAGGAATCCAGCCCAACATGCTGCATCAGAGGTCCAACCAGTCTCTCTCTTCTGCCGGTGCGGCACAGACGCCTCCGTTTGGCTACGCTTCGCAGCCGCAGCAGATGTGGGGTCAACCGCCGCCGCAGCCTCAGCCGTCGCCCATGTCCGCCTCTCCGCACCCCGTCGGCATGCCTCAGTATGCAGCCCAGATGCATCCTCAGCAGACACCCTCCCCTCTCCCTCCCCATACCCAGCAGCATCACCCTTCACAGTCTCCGCGTAACCAGCCTCATCCACCGCAGCAGATGCCGCAAGGCATGCAAATGCACCCGCAGACACCGCAGCAACAGACGATGGCGTCCCTTGGGTATCCAGTGGGAACTGCCGCCGCATATCCCACGATGGCTGCTGCACGAGCAATGTATCCTTCGACACAAGGTCCTGGTCAGCAGTTCCTAGCTGGGGCTCAGCAACCCGGAGTCGCCATGGGAATGGGTGGAGGAGCAGGGATGCCTGGTTGGCCATCCACCGCCGGTGGGCCCATGCAGCCCGGACAGCCCCAGCAGGGTCAGTCAGGAAGTCCATTGGGAGGATGGTCTGGTTTTTAAAAGGATGGCCGGCACGGTAACGATTTGTTAGCTTTTTTTTCCCTCAAAGGACTGGCGTTTTAATGGGGATACGAGGCGTCAATGGGCGGGGGGAGGATTGCTGCAATTTTTGCCTAACGGGGTCGAACACATGTTTTCAATGTCTTACTTCCTCTAAGCTTGTCTCCTGTGATTTCCTGCTGGCATTTTATACCCCTGGTTTATACCCTTCTTTGTCGAGGGTAATCACTAATGATGATTTGATCTACCCGTTTTCCTATACCCTTTTTATCTCTTTTTTTTTTATTATCGTGGAAGCTTTTGAGGCTGCTCGCGTTTTTTCATTTCTTATCTCTCAGAGGAGATCCCCACGGCTGTATGAGCATGGAATTTCCCTTGCATCTATGATATAACAGTTCGTAGAGGGCCGGACAGATCTGTGTGATTCTCTTATTGGGTGGACCAGCCCTCCTGTTTGATATCCATTTTCTATGCTGCTTTTCTCCAACATGCCGTGTCCTCCGCTCCCGCAGCGTCCGTCTTTCTGCCATTGTGCTATCTGGCTTATTTTTCTCCCTTTGCACGAAGCTGAGATCCTCTGGTTCTTGCCTGCGCCTCGTGTTTCCTTCTCTATGTCCATATTTACACAGATTGCAGTCTTCATGGTCGTTCGCTCTGCGTTCAATGTGAAGCTGTCAGCTCTGAGCTTTCAATCAATATTGATTGATTGATTGATTGAGTCCAGGCTGGCAGTTGGTATGTTATGTGATATGCCATCGTTTGTTCCTTTCTTCGAGTGGGTACGAGAATGGTTTCTTTTCACCCCTGTGTTTTTTTTTCATCTTGTTTGGTCTGTACTGTTACTGGTTTGGCTCTATCTGCGCGCTTGTGTGTGGTTTTTTTGATTTATGATTCTGTCAGGCATGGTAGTAGGTCCTCAATTCAATTGAATGTCAGGTCTGGGTTTGTATGTACATTTGCCAACTGCAGTATGTGTCACGTCGTGTCGGCTGGAGCGCGGCAAGGATGGCTCATTTCTTCCTTGCCTTGAGAGAGAGAAAATGAGGGAGAAAGCCCCGTATATCCTGTATGTTTTAGTTTGACTTTTGTTTTCTTCTCCTCCCTACCTACTTACCGCGATCTACCTACCCACCGTGAAGTGAAACGCTGTGGTGTTTGACGTACATTACTGCTTCTTCTTCCTCTTACTTTGTGCCTTCTCGTTTTCTACTAGGCAGTCTGCGGTATGATTGTGATACATGTATATCCATAATCCATTCTGTCTGTCTCGTGCTCCTGCTCCTGCTCTACCTATCCTATCCTATCCTATCCTATCCCTGATTCAGTTTAATTCTGCTCCTGTAATTCTTTTTTAATTATTGTCATTGTTAAAGTTGAACTGCCCTGGGCTAGGTCGAATAGGCTTTTTTCTTATTCTGACGTGGTCATGGGACGTGATATGGGAAACTCTTGGGGAGTTTCTTACTTTTTTATCTGTTTCATTTGTTAATTTATTTTATTTCGTTAAGCTAATTCTAATTAATACCCACCAGTCAGTCAGTCGGTCTCAGTCTCGGTATGAATAAAGTACTAATTGTAATTGGGTTAGGACAGTACAGTACAGTGCTTTTAAGATTTTTTATGCAGTTTTTTATTTTTTTTCTATAAATAGAGATAATAAGTAAGTAAACTGCTGCGGTTAAAATCAATTTGATATTGCTTAATGACTGTCATTATTAGTAAGAAATTGAAACTTCTCTAATTAGTTAATTATTTGCTAATAATCTTGCAGAGCTGCTAAGTTTCGCAAACAGTACATCAAGGTAGGTAGGTAGCCTCTTGAGGTCCTGCGCAGGGATTGAGTTGAGTGATTGCAGGGAGTACTTAGTTGGTGCATAGAGGCTGGGGGAAGAGCAATCTGCAATTAATGAGGTTGCTTTCCTCCCTTTCACCACGGTCCACTGTAACTCAGGTGCCAGCTAGCTCATGATTGCCCTCAATCTCGTGCTTACTTATTATTAGTATTAAGTGGCGATGGATTGGATCCAGAGACGGAGGTCCGGCTCGCTACCTCTCTCTGTATTCTTTCTTCTTTGTTGTTGTTAGCGGTTGGGTCAGGTCCTCGTTTGCCTTCTTCCTCTGCTGTAAAGTAACAGTTCTGGGTTCAGTCAGATTCTGTTGGAACCTGCTTTATTTTCTGCAGATATTCAAGGGTGAGCGGCAGATAGAAAGAAGCTCTATACCGATATCAATCCAACGGTGAGAATTTTTCTCCGCCCCCAACTTATCTGCCGGGGATTTTGTTTTTGCTACTCAAATTGGAAAGTGACATGGAACTTGCCGGGCCGATGGCAAGCAAGGTTGCAAATTGCATTGGTTCCAGGATATGTACTGTACTGTACAGTATGACGAGGGTAAGGTGGGCTGAGCTCCTGAAAGCACTTATCATCAATATTAAAATAATTCCTTTCTCTCTCTCTCTCTCTCTGTCTCGCGGGAAAAAAAAACAGAGCTCCCACAACTCATCCTATATACTATATGTACTGTACCTGTACATATCTATATCAAGTTGCGATGAACTGACCAAAAGATGATGATGGATGCAATGCGTCTTTCTTCATCCATTCACCCTTTTTCTTTCCAGTCCAGCCTTTTTTTTAAAAAAACCTCACCGGTAAGGTAGGTAGGTTGCCAGAACAAGTAGCAAAATCATGATCAAGATCAAAATCATTATGAAGAAACAAGACCAACCGCACGAGTGTCCAGTCCAGTCTAGCAGTTTAGAAATGTAATAAACGACATTGGTTGGGTTGAATTGGATTGGACAGGACGTGGTTGGAATTAAATCAATTCTTGACCTGCTTGTATATACTGTATATTACTGTATATCGCGAGAGAGAGAGAGAGAGAGAGAGAGAAAAGCTCTTTTTTTCTTTTCTTTCTAGAAGCTATCTGTCTGTCTTGTTGTTCCGCAAAGAATGGTGGTGCTCACTCAGGTGCTCAGATGGTGGTGGTGCTTTTGATTGGGTTTATCTATCTATCTATCTATCTATCTATCTAGGTAGGTAGGTAGGTAGGTAGGTAGGTATGCATAGATGGAAGGAAGAAGAAGAGCTTTATTGAGTTGCAATTGCAATTGGCAATGGCAATGGCCGCACAGACAGCAGGTATCATGATCATGATCAATCAGCAAAGGCGCTGATTTGATTGTGCTGTTCTGTTTCATTGTGGTAAGAGTCATGGTCATGAAGAAGCAAGGCGAGCAGTGGATGATGGCATTTCAGTTCACTTTCATGATGCATTGCAGAAGGAAAGCCCCTGTCTTCATCTCAGCTGATGCAGTCGGTCGTTGTCATGGTTCAGATAGAGGAGAGAACATGTTGAAGCGATCTGAGCAGTGAGGGCCCTGTTGACGCTTGGGAAGGTTCTGTTGCAGTTCATACCTCGGTATGTCTTCCATATATCTACCCATCTTTCTCACTTACCCGCCTGCTTACTTACCTCGTCTCGTCGCCTACATGTATGTATGTACTGTATGTACATACAGTCACCTAGTCACCTAATCACCCCTTGGATCCACCGCGCTGCTATCACAATCACTATCGGGCTCTTTTTTTCTCGCACAGCAGGTAGGTACATCGGGTCACCGAGATCAGATTATATTTGCGTTCCGTTCCGTGGTTCCGTTCCAATGGCAGAGGATTCGATTCCGAGTCCAATTCCTGACTCCATCCATAGAAGCAAGGTCCTGAGATACGATGCAGAGACCAACCAGGAGGATCTACCTACACAAACCAAGCGAACATCGATCGGAAAGACAAGGTACAGTGCAGTGGAGTGCAGGACCTAACCTGACCTGACCTGACCTGGGCTGGGCTGGGCTGAAATGAATGATGAATCTATCAGATATATCATTCGTGCTGACTCTCAGCTCAACTCAACCGCCGGTGCGATTTCTATAACAGGATCTTTCGGAGTCAGACTAGCAATTTCAGCAATTGTCGTTGTACTGGAAATTATACTTTTTTTTGACACCGATTACTAAACCCCTTGGGTTTTATAGCCGATGTGCTTTATCGATCTGACAGCTCTGATGTTCGTCCGTGCTTTCTTTCTTTCTACAGAAGCGTCTCGACACGCAGTTAGGTAGTATCTACCTACTACTGGGAACGATTTTTATACATACATGCACAGTGCAGATATACGCTACCTACCTACCTATCAGACGGGATGGACGATGGTATTCGAAAAATGGGGATGGGATGCCCGCACCCCCCCCCCCCC
>Ga0008109_10000300_pt1 | contig 35181 bp, 24 predicted proteins | sample HigsolmetaGSP18D_FD_59306 | JGI IMG/M metagenome (GOLD analysis project Ga0008109, IMG submission 59306) | High solid enriched microbial communities from the Joint BioEnergy Institute, USA - SP1-8-D | ecosystem: Engineered > Bioreactor > SSF (Solid state fermentation) > Aerobic > Biomass ...
TAATCCGAAGGTATGATGATGAAGCTCTGATTTTCTTAATCTACCTATCTGACTAGCTATTTAGGGGCCTATGACCTTCCGAATATGGGAACCCGAAAAATATGATATATCAAAAGTTATAACAAAGGAAAATAGGCGATTATGGGAATAGGCAGTGGGATTCCTTTATTGCAGGGACTCTGACCGGATCGGCGTATGGTGGCTAGGTTGATAAGATTCTTGGAATACCGATAGGTTATAGTGGTAATATTTGGCTGACAATTGTACTTGAGCTATAACATTGTCATTGTGAGCGGTTAAGCTTAGATAAGTACTATACAAGTCATGCAAAGGAAGTATTAGAAGTGTGTGTGTAAGCATTGCTTCACTCTAAAGGTAGTGTAGGTATAAATGTGACTTTAATGTGCGCAAGATACGCAGCCAGGTCGCATAGGACTAGGGCACATCATACAAAGCTCAGATGAGTAAAGCTGTGAGGGCATAGCCCTAATCCTTGATTGGGGTGCTGCGCGTAACCGATATGCCCACTCTTGGAAGATCATGCAATATACATCAAATTTTGTCCAAAAGAAGATAAAAGTCGTCCCAAGAAAGGAATCTTTAATTCAATACCTATATGTGTGTTGTGTTGGGGCCCTGACGGGCGGGCACCCCCCGCATGGGTATAGCTCCTCACGACCACTCCACTTCGCATCTCACTACCTCTCTCCACTTCGACCTCTACCTTACCGCTCAGTCCTGCTGCTTATCGGCTACATCTCTCTGTTGTTGTGATCTCTACTGTCAGTCCGAATTCTAACAGGTCTGACAGCGTCCCTTGCGAGAAACACCGACTCTCCGTACCTGCCATCACTGGCTGTCATCGACAGTTATCCACCGCCAATGCTCAGAAAGCTCTCACCCAGATTCTTTACCAGCAATTATAATGGGTATGTTAGACCTTTTATGGTATATTTTTCTCCTGTGGAAAGTAGACGCTAAATCAGCAATAGTTTCCGGGGCAGATTTTTCATGCCAAATGATATAAGCAGTGTGGCCGTCAGGCTTGGTTTGGTTGAAAAGGTTGACCCGCCATGATCCCAAAAGCGTACCTAATAATGTTCAGAGACCCGTCTGATTATTTTAGTTTGCGGATCTGGTGCGGAAATCCTCCAGATTATGGTCCTTTACGCCGAGAACTCCGTCCTTGCCTGGACGTCATACCTTTCTGTTTCAACCTTCCCGGCCACTTACAACACAGAATAGCATCACAGCTGATGAAAACGCCAAACCAGAGATACCACAGTGTGCCAGATGTGGCAGAACAGAAGCTGAAACTGGCACACCGCTGAAACGCTGTGCAAAATGCCAGACAACGTACTACTGCTCTCGCAAGTGCCGAAAGGCAGACCGGAAGACGCACGAGAAAGTTTGTGCAGAGAATGCTGCTAGTGGCAGTGCCTCCTCCACCTCCAATAAGAATAATACCGGCTCCTCTTTCTCGAAGTCCTCTGGTGTTACCGTCCCGCCAAAAGGCTTGTCTGTTGTTGTCGACAAGCCGTTTCATCGGCTCGATGCAAAAACCTGGCTCCATGACCGCCCCGAGGGAGATGTCTACAAACTCCTCATCGATGTTTACCGCATGAAGATGGAGGACAACTACGTATTCGAGGCCCATGTCGACGAGGATAGTATCTACGGCGGAGCTCGCGACGGCCGACAAGGTTTTGAACGTTTTCTTCGCCTCGTTGAGAGACAGCGTGGGTTGCTCCCATCATGGTGGTCAAAGGAGAAGGCAGAGAAATGCGTGGCTGTGGGCATGAAGAGGGACCAGTGGAGCTACCTGGGGTACGCGATTCAAAAGGATGATGTGATCGAGCATTATGGGGATCGCAAAATGCCAATGCAGCTGAGGATGTTCGCGGAGCAGGTGTATGGATGCGGCCCAGGAGGACAAGACGGAACCGAGATGCGGAAGCTGCAGATGATGATTGAGAATGGAGAGCTTACTCCGATTCGCTTCGACTTGAGCTCTCTCTTCTCTCGTCGCTAACTCCGCTTACAAAATGGGAGGGGGAGGTACACAAGTCAGGTGCTTCCTTCATGAACGGAGTGGCTGGTATGGCGGTATTGCCGGCGGTGGGAAAATCATGGAGCGAACAATCATGCAAACAGATAAACGGGGGAGATTTAGGTTTTGTAGTTCGAGATGAATTATCTTAAATAAACAATGTGCTTTTGCCTCTAAGAGCAACAACCTCCCTCAGGTTGCTCGCTGCAGCAGGATTGATCCTCAGCTCCTGCAGGCTAGGCGATGCTAATACGTCGTGAAGCAGCTCGCATAGCTCTAAACATCCCGTCACTCTGTATTCCGATTTGTCCAAATCACCCGAATCTCCCCCGGCCAGGGCTTTGCTCTGCATGATAGAGGATGTGATTCCGGTACATCATCGTAGCGTTTGTCGACCACAAAAAGCCATATATCACCGCGGTCCGGCACGAATAGCGTCTCTTCTGAGCTGATCTCGAGTATCATCGACGGAATGCTGCCAATTTAGGAGGACCAAGCTGCGAGAGCAAATGGTCCAGAACAACGAGACCAGGCCATTCCAATGATCCTGATTCGGCGTTGTCAAAATGCGGACGGACGGATCATTTTTTTTTTTTCTTTGGACGCCCGAGGCTGAGACGTGACAATAGGACGCCGCCGTCGTGGGCCGGAAAGAGTTGACTCTCATCGTAATCATGTAGATAGTTTTCAGCAGAATTTTTACCGCTGCTAGGCTATGGTATGCGTTCAGATAACAGAAGCTATTACTGATCGGCAGGGGATGGCTGTTGGCCGAGTGACCGGGCTGCGGGTCTCATATGGCGGCCACCACACTAATTTCGATTTACTCTACGGATCCCCTGCAGTGTCCAGCTTTCGGATCGATTATCCTTGCAGATAGTAGGGCTTGAAGACGGAATATACAGATACTAGTTAACGATGCGCTTGTATGATTTAAAGTCATCTTGACGAGGATGCAGAGACTCGAGAGTTGACTGCTGCCGGAGACGCTCGATTATCCTGATGATTTTCTTGTTCCTGTAGCTTTTGTGTTTAACTGTAAGAAATACATAGCCACAGCGGCATGGCACATCTGGTAGATAATACTGAGATGAGAACAAGGGCTTTCTCCCGTACACTTAATATTGACCGACGGCAGAATCAAAGGCTTTCCGCAACAGAGGGTTGCGTTTGGTCAACTGAGAATTGCTGGAAGCGCTAATTGAAGATCCGGATCCGGGATATCATAAAAGGTAGCGATACCTTTTGCTTCACGCAGTCGATAGTGTTACTAGCTCCTTGACAGTAAGCAGAGATCCCCTACCCTAATAATCGTTGGAGCAAGCCGGCTACTAGGATAAGCGTGTTGCCGATTTCAGCAGACGTTCCTCATTTTTTTCTTATAGCAGATTTTCTTCAGTGACAAGGCGATGGCTAATGACTCGACGATTTGGTTTCTTCTCTTCTTTCCATGTTGTGTGTATATATAGTACAGTCCCATATCTTTATCGACTCCGTATGGCTCTTGCATAGAAGCGCGTTTTCTCAGAAGATCGTGTGAAAGAAAGCAGGATAAATAGTGGAAAAATATTGATAAGGCAAAAATGCACGAACTATCACCCAATACATTGCTTTGGATTGATCTAAGAGATTGAGATTCTGCAGTCTCGCTCTAGCAAGCCTGGTTGATGGCATTTGTGACATTTCTCCGGAGACTGACGATATTATTGCACCATCCTATTACTTTCGCACAATCGTTGTTTATGTGCTTGGTTCTAGTCATATTAAGCAACTACGCACGTACTATTAATAGAATCAACATCTAAGCGGTATTTTAGAGAACTGAGTGTAATCGGAAATGATTGGTCAAATTCCGGCTGACACCTGCGTATCCGACGATTAGATTGTGAACTTGGCACTCATGCTAAAAGGTATCATCATTGATAACCTGTGCTGATAAGCGACGACATTGACAACATGGCAAGGTGCGCACCTGGCAAGGCGAGCCCACCCCCTCATCAGAGACGGGTATGCAGTACTCGGATTTTCAGTTGACACAGCCACCAACACATGTTGAATAATGGCATAAAAGCCGCACATCCATGATACTGTACCCTCTAAGCCACATGCTAGCGAGCTGGCCAAGCGCTGCTTTCAGCGGAGGCATTGCCAGAGTCCGGGTTTGAGATGCATCTGTTTGTTGGGTAGCCTGCCAGGGAGCATGAAAGGTGCTGTTGACCGGTTTAATAACTTCGTGCAGAGAGAGGATGGAGAAGCCTTGTTCCTCTGCTGGATTGCTACAAGGTCCACCTTCCGTGACGTTGGTGTGCTTCGCATGGATGTATGTCACTTGGTCTGTAGGATCCAAATTTCATATTTGAGAATCGTATTTTGCAGGAATGGTAGAAATGATAAATAGCCTCTGCCTTGTCGAGGACGAACGTGGCGATTACTGGTGGTTGATATGTGTTGCCCGAAAATGCGCCGTGGACGCCTGGAAGAGAGGGCCATCACCAAGCAGAGGCCGCGGTCTGCGGGCTCCAGCCTCCTCCAGCCTCTTTGCTTTGGGCGTCGACGCATACCTTGCCGACCCCGCCTATCTCTGCATGCCATCCCAGCCCGAGCTGGCCGGCCGGCAGTGCCGGTAGTTGACTTGAGCGCATCGCTACCTTCGAGAGCTTGTCTCCTACCTACTTACATCGCCGTCTCAATAGCAACAGAGAGAAGAGCGCAGACGGGAGAGAGGTGCGAGTCGAGCCGTTTCTCTATCCATGGCCAAGGACACGCCCCCGGACAGCGCTGGGCCGTCGTCCCCACCGCCTCCGCTGCCCGAGGGTTGGTGAGTAGCCCGTGTTCTCCGTACCATCGACCTTGGATATCTGATAACTACTACGCTGCTTTTCCACTTGTTCTAGGGTCTAATCCATCGTACTGATGTATCTGGTGGTAACAGGCTCGCCCAGTGGGAAGGTATCTCGCGCAGGTGGTACTACGTCCAGCGGGCCACGGGCAAGTCGCAATGGGAGATCCCAACGGAGCCCGTGATCCTCACGCCCTCGACAACACCGACATCGACGGGGACGGGCCCTTCCAAGGCTCCGTTCTCGCGGCCTCCGACGAATAGCCCGCAGATGGGCTCAGAGCCGGGAGGGATGGCTGCAGATGGAAACTACACGGGGGCGGACAGGGCGGGATTTTCCGTATGCGGAAGCGCTCGTTGTGTGTGTGCATTGCAGGTTAACGACTGGAGCTGATGGTGGTATAGAGCTTTTTCGGCTCTCAGAGCAACCCTCAGCAGGGAAGCTTGACGCAGATGGCCACGGGAATGCTGGGCCGGATCTCGAATCAGTTCCACGATAAGCTGGGCGGACAGGCTCATGGTCTCTTGGGTCATTTCTCGCATCACCAGGTATTTCACGATGCAAGCACTCGGAGTTGTTCTTGTGATTGACGATGGTATAGAACAATCAGCAGCAGAACCCATTTGGCTATTTGTCGACAGGCCAGTCGGGGCCGTACACAGGAACAGCACCTCAATATCATCCTCCTGGCCAGGTGCCGATGGTACAAGGCATTGTTTCGCACAGTCAAGCGGGCAGCACGGATGGCTTGATCGGTGGTCCGCAGCAGTCAGGACCTGGACTCTCACAACAGCTCGGGGTCGATACTCATGGTAGCCTGTCTTCACAGTTCACGCAGCCCACACCTGCTACAGGGATGACGCCCCCGGGGCTTTCTAATCCGACACAGGGCGATGGAACAGGCACGGGGACAACTCTTGGTCCTATGGGAAGTACATTTCCCTCTGCAAGTCAGCCTCAGTGGCAACTGGGGCAGCAACCTCCAATCCCACTCGGGACCAAACCCCAGATATCCCAACCTGGCGTTGGATCTGTTAATTCCCAATTAGCTGGACAGTCACTTAACGGGTACGCTCAGCAGCAACCAAATCTACCTCTGCCACAACAGTCATTGGCATCTCAGCATCCATTGCAATATTCAAACCTGGCTGTGACGAGTGCCCCGCTTCAAACACAACAATACCCTACCACGCAGGCTCCGGATGGATTTGGTGGGCAGTCTGGGATTGCAAAATCGTTTTCTTCACAATCCGTTAATTTGACTGGCCATTCGGCACCTTCCCAAGGCACACAAGACACCCTTCGCGGGATCCACACTTCGGAGTCTCTACTGCAACAAGGAATAAACCAACCAGTTCAACCACAGGGCCAGTACGGGCCGCCCACCTTTGGTCAGCAGAGACACGCACCGTATCAAAGTGCATACGGCAATAATCCCCTGTATCAGTCATTCCCTCCCGGACAGCAGATCCCAGGAGGGTCATTCAGTGCAGCAGAGCAAAACTTTTCGGGGCCGCAGAGCTCTCTGGCAGGCTTCAGTGCCCAATCCTCAATGCCTGCAGGACAATTTGGATTACATACACCTCCAGGGAACCCGCAGATAAGCCAGTTCAACCAGCAGGGTTCATCTCTCGGTAATCACTTTGGGCCCCATCCTCAGCCAGGATTTCCACAAGGCAAATTTGGTGCTTCCGGTTTTGCAATGGACAATCAAGCTACTCCAAGCACATATCAAGGTGCGTCCAATGATCAGATGAACCAATTCAGGAGCATCAGCACCCAGCAAGGAGTGCTAGGCAATGCACCAGGGGCATTCCAGCAGCCTTCACACCAAACTTATCCCAACCCTAGTCAATGGCCAGGCCCGAATTCGGTGCATTCACGCCCAATAGCGTCTGACCCCCAGTTTGTAAGTGGTCCTTGGACGGCAACGCCTGGTCTCAACGCTGGCTTTCCACAGGCGTCTTATTACGGAGGCTACGCCGTCTCCGGGCGATAACTAGCATGCTGCGTCTTCTGCCCTTGAATTAATATCCGACAAGCAAGATGCTATGCCAAATCTTATGACCGATATTCACTCCTTTTCTGTTAGAGAAGGAACGTGAAGCTCTCTGTTTCGGTCTTTATGGCGATTATGTGCACCTAATCGATGAATGATTTCCAGCATGTTTCAGAATGTGTCAGAGCCATGGATTCCTGGTCTTTGCAGTTTGTTTTCTTCTCAAATTGCCTACATCGCAGAGTGTGAAGTTTTCGGTTATTCATTCTTCTAGAGTCTTTCATATCACTCCATCTAATGCCTGCATGCCGTTTGTACCTTCGAATCTTATTATATGCGAATACATGAATGGTTCATGATTTTCTTTCCAGTTATGTGGAGGACGAGCACATGTAATAGTTTCAGTGTTATGACCCTGATGCATCTTTCAGGAATTGTGCAACGGTTTCGTCAATTTGATCTAACAGAATTTAGTGTCGACATCAACCAATCCGACTTTGCTGAACTCTATTTCCAGCATATAAGCGGTCTTGTGTTATACATCGCTGCAGATTGGACTTTGTGGGTACGTAACAATATGCGAGATGTGATACCAAACCTCTTTCAATTAGTTATATAAGACATGCTGCCCGAGGTTTCATAGGGGTCTTGAGGAAGGACAAGCCCTATTCAATGTGCCTCCCCATCCTACGCTGCGCGCAATTAAATTGGTGAGGGACAAAAGGAATTAAGATCAAGAACGACAGCATCTACCAACCTGGTTTAAGTGATCTAAAGAACAACAGTCAAATAACATGTCAGCCTTTCATCCCACCAGACAGGCTGCCTATACAAAAGAGGGCATTTGAATTTGTACCTATGGCTTATCCTGGGATAGATTTTTACCTATTCAGGGTACAAGAGAACTAAATCGAGCGTGAGAAACATATTACCTCCCTTAGAACCATTGAACAGAAATGTAATCTATGTGGAATTTACGAAACTTTGCGGATGACGATATTGTGATGTTTCCCAAAACGTCGTGTGGGGCGCCTCAGGCAAACACTTTGCAATATATCATCACGTGATGCGTAGACGAAAGCGGGAGGCGGTGAGTCGCGGCGGGCGCAAGTCGATGGGAGAAAAATATTCCCAGCGATCTGCGATAAAGCTTAAAGTTTTCGCCGCGAACGATAGACCGCAGCGCCTCGATTATTTACAACTCGCTGCACCGGTCGCCATGGCATCTGTCTACAAATCGGTCTCCAAGAAGAAGGCCAACCAGACGGCCGAGAATGTGGACGGAGATGATGTCTTCATGCAGGACGTCCCAGACGACTCCAGCGACAGCGAAGAGGAGGAGGAGAATGATGGGAAAGAATCAGGCGGGCAGTCGTACCGAGATGCTGCGATTTCGCAAGGACTAATGCCCAAGACCCGTGTCCTCTGCCTCACTTCTAGAGGGGTGACGCATCGGTAAGTAGGCCCTGCCGTACGCGGGCGCGCATTGCTTCGAGACGATCATCTATCGATTGAGAGCTCCGCTAATATTATACTCTTTTTCTAGTCACCGGCATCTCCTTGCCGACATCTGTGCCCTCCTTCCGCATACCCTCAAAGAGAGCAAGCTCGATACCAGGAAGAAGAACGCTGGCTACAACCTGCTCCTCAACTCGCTCGCAGATCTTCACTCGTGTAACGTGATCTTCTTTCTCGAAGCCAAGAAGCGCGGCCAGGACCTGTATCTCTGGATTTCCCGGCCGCCAAACGGCCCGACCGTTAAATTTTCCGTTACCAACCTGCACACGATGGGTGAATTGGGCACAGGCTTCGCTGGAAACTGCCTCAAGGGTGGCAGAGGCATTGTGGTGTTTGATCGCTCCTTCGACGAGAACGGGCCGGCAATGGGGAAGCCGGGCACGGAATACCGCGCGTTGATCAGGGAAATGCTTCGGAGCGTCTTTTGCGTGCCGAAGCGGGGGGTGAAGGGCATGAAGCCGTTTATCGACAGAATCATCGGCGTCTTCGGTGTTGACGGCAAGATCTGGATCAGGGTCTACGAGATCCGAGAAACAGAGGCCGGCAAGAAGAAGACGGACGGGGAGGAGGACGAGAAGAAGCAGCAGGGTCTCAAGCGCGTTCCTGGCCAGCCGGACATCTCGCTCATTGAGATCGGACCCCGCTTCGTCCTGACGCCCATCGTCATCCTGGAAGGCAGCTTCGGTGGTCCGGTCATCTACGAGAACAAGGAATACGTCAGTCCTAATCAGGTGCGCCGTGAGATTCGGATGCGGAGAGCTGCGAAGTATGCACAGCGCAGAGAGGTGCAGACGGACAGACTCGCCAAGAAGTCTGCGTTGGGACTGGGGCAAGATGGGAAGAAGCCGGATGCGCTGGACAACAGGAAGTTGTTCGCATGATGCGGATAAGAAACTTTTCTTTTTCACTTTTTTGCGCTCTGTGTTCTTGCTTTTATGTCTACCTTCACTTGATATCCTTGGGAATATGGCACGTTTGTTTGTACATGTACATTCCAATGCGATGGGTATCATGATGGTCGTGTTCCGAGGCGTCTGGTAGAGTGGACCATCACTCAATACGAAATGGTTGAAAAGTTTTGCAAATATTGCCCTAACTTTGGTGTCTGTTTTCTCTCAGTAAACAATGTACTGTTTTCTTTCTGGTTTTCTGGTTAATCCTCGGAATTTCAGGTGGTGTTTTGGATCTACTGTATCTTACTCGCGGGGATGCTGGCTGCCGATTAGATAAGCGGTTTATATAAGACTCATAGACATCCCCGGGCGGCGACCCCTCCCTTCCTAACATCAACAACAATGGCGACCTCATCGCCTACCAGCCCTCAGTGGCTGCAGGCCCCAAGTTGGTGTTCACTCAATATGTCTTGTGCCTTGACCTTTATGGATTCATTGTTGTTCGTTCTGGATAGCCCCAACGGCGGGGTCATTGTCAAGTAGACCGATACTGTTACCCCGACAGCTGTTGTTCAATCGCCGTGACAACACTGTTGTCTCTGTCACTTCTCCTTGTTCTGATATCTTTTTATGAGCGATACCTATTCCTAGACCATATTTCGAAGATTTGTGATAAGCTAAAAAATCGGGAAGAAGGTGAGTTTGATTGCTTCCAAGGGATAGCCAATGTGTTCTGACTCAATCAGACTAAATAAGATGCGGATCGATGACCTCCCTCCGGAGCTTCTGCTCCACATATTCCGTTCCTGCGACTCGGTCTTTGATGTCCTCAACCTTGCGTCAACTTGCCGCCGTCTCCGTCGCGTCTTCAACACGTCTAACAAGCTACCGATCCTCGCGGACGCCGCGGAAGCGGAGTTCGGGCCGTTAAGGGACATCATCCAGCTGGTTACCCATAACACAAGCCAACCTGCTCACATCATTCGTGAGGCGCCCATGTCCGATGCACTTCTCAAGCAGATCGTCAGTGTGGGTCGTGTTGCGAAGAAGTGGGAGGAGATATATCCCCTGAAGAAGTGGAAGACGGACTTCGAGTGTCGCCGCCTGCTGACCGACGAGGAGCGTTTCCGTCTGCGCCGCGCTCTTTATCGCCTCTGGCTGTACGACCGTGCCTTCCACAACCGTCTCTTTGACCGCTACTCGCGCAATTTACGCCATGTCGTCGTGGAGCGCTCTCAGCTCCTGCACAATTGGTCTACCGTTGAGCTGGCCGAGATCGAGGACATCCGTTCTATCATTCGTGATGTTGTCCAGAATCACATCTGCCCCAGCAACGGGACCATCCAGCGCAAGTTCCACAAGCGATACCCGGAATATAACCACCCGCTGTTGTTCAATATCCATCTCAACTACCCCCGCGAAAGGAACGGATTCGTCGGCTCCTACTTCTCGCCCGAAAGGGACGCAAACCCCATTGAGCAGCATTTCTATACCGCCCACCCCATCAACTACCGCGGGTCTGCTGCCAAGTTCGCTTCCAAACTCCGCGCAGACCCTTTTTACGACCCTGGTTCGGAAGGCTGGGGCGATGATATCCCCCATTACTACGTCGTGCAGGACATGCTGAAACTGGACCCCGCGCAAGTCCTCTGGCTCCGCGAACACGCGCCGCTCAAGGAGCAAGTGGAAGCGTTTATCCACTCGCTGGGTGAGTGGTTCAGGGACAATGGCGAGACGTTCGGCGACACCCTCGAGTGGGTTTTGCGGGAGAGAGGGGAAGACCCGCAGGAGCTGAAGGATGCGATTCTTGATCGCGAGATGGGAATCGTTAGGTCCTAATTCAGTTCAGTTTCAGCTTGAGTTCGAGATGTAGATGCCTGTTATGATCCGCTATGTTTGTTTCGGGTTTTACGTGTTTGGCTTTGTCATGTGCTTTTTACATGATGGGACATTATGGCAGTCGATTGATTGGCTTACCTTCTGCGAAGTAGCGTAATTATTTAGACAACTGCGCGTTATGAATGAAGTTCCTTTCAACCAAAACTACTGACTAACGATCGGGTTTCTATCAGCGTCATCATAATGGGAGCGTTAACAATGAACCCAAGAGTGGTGGGATCAGCAACTCAAAGCACTGCCTGGATCACCATGTCAGCGACCTTCTGGTATACTATCCTCCAAGCATATGCATACCAGATGCCTACCTATCAAGCTTCTCCGACTGAGATCTCATTCATAGAGAGTTGATACCAGCTGTAAATCTGAAGGAATGATGCAAGGCCAGTCCGTATAATAATGGGTACATATTCTCTCTCTCTCCCCCTCACGATTCATGAGGCATGAAGCCTTATGACTGGAATAAAAATAATGGGCATTGCCAGCGAAAGAAAACCAATTGTCCACTGTCAGAGGTAGGTACTGGCACCCACAGATCACAGGCCACATGTATCATATATGGACCAAGTCATCTATCTCATTTTTCCGGGACAGGACAGCGGGCATAGCAGAATAGTGATAAAGCTGTCCACCGGGGCGCTTGGTCAGTTTCCATGCAAGTGGTAAATATTATTATTTAGCATATGGAGCTTCTTCTTCAACTCGAACTTGGGCAAGAGGATGAACCGTTCAACATATCACTTCTAGTACTATACACACGGATAACGGAGAGTCATGGAAGCTTTGCAGAAAAACAGGTTGGCTGCTTCTTCTATCTGTTCTCATCTATCTATATGTTTCCTTCCCTTCCTTGTCCTCTCGGCTCCTGTGAATCAGACCGAGCCCCATCCTAGTAATTCGCCAGAACCGAACAACTCAAGCCGGGGGTACTGTCGGACTGCTCAGCTGCTTTGGAGCTGTATCAATTTACATTTTATCCTGTGTACCTCTGGACGGAAATCCATGCAAACGTCGTTCCACTCCGGGGCAGCGATAAAGCAGACTGGATTGGCATTCTCTGGAGCCTTCTTTGTTGTCATTGGAGGCTTTGTGGTGGTAGTAGTGGAGGAGAATAATAAGAAAGGGGCCGAGTTCTCCAGGGCGTGCATTATACAGCAGTTCTCTACTCCTGATGATCATTCCAAAATCTGAATACTGCGTAATATGAAAGTGCCACATTTCAACCGCGACCACACCATCACAGAGGCAGGAGCAGGGGCAGGGGAGGACAGACAGACGATCATCACGATCGCTTTTTATCTGAGCGTCTTTATCGCCGTTTCACCTTGTGAAGCTGGGGGCGTCTGTCGAGGATCCAGCGGGTCCCTCCCTGCAATTTAACTTTGCTAAGGTTAAATAAGCGCAGGCGACTAGCCGCGCACGTGATGGCGCGATGCGCGCCACAGCCACATCCAGCCTGAACCTGAAGGGAAGGTCAAGCCATAATTATTGCCTATCTTGGTAGCTGACTTTTCACCTGTCTACTCCATCAGTCAAGGTCCACATGTTGATTGATCAGAATGGTTGGATGGTAGTTCCCTTCACCGTGAATTGGTCGTGTCTCTTCCATGGACCATAATCATAACGAATGCATCCGATGATAAATCTTTATCCAAGCAGAGAAGGTCGTTTGTTGCAGCTCTCTATCTTTTTTTCTCAAGGCTCTTTATCCCCAATGAAGGAAAAGGACTTGGAGCTCCAACCTAGCCACAGGCTGCTACGGAATAAATACCAACGTTCCTTAGTGACGGTAACGGTATACAGCCCATTGATACTGATAGCTACGGAGTATTCTCAGTTAACCGGCTCAGCAAGATAGGATTTCGTTTATGAAACGTCGATCGGAGACTGGCTCGCTTGATGTCCACACAGGCATCTCCACACGGACCCACGGCGCGATTAAATTCAATTACGCGATGCAGCAAAAGTGGAACCCCGCGAAGTCGCGACCTGAAGATTCGGGAACAAAGAAAGGGGCAGATTTGGGCCTAACTAACTACTCCGTACCTCGGGAGGTCTTGGTAGTTGTCACCTAGGCAGTACGGAGTACGTGGTAAGTACTACGGAGTACTGGTGTGTTCTGGAGACAGGAGAAGGGAGACCGGAGACTGTAGCTCGTACCGGTGGCCACATGGCTTACGGAGATCCATACTTCGGATGTTTGCCACGTTGGCCTTTTTGGAACGGTAAGGGGGATGAGGCTGGGAAAACATCCAAACCGATACCAATTATTGAACTTGTATGCTCCTCTTTGGTGACTGATTGACGAGATACTCCCTCGGCGAATACATTCCCGGAGGAGAACACTGACGCGTAGCAACTATCAAAAGACGCCCGTTAAGAGAACCACCAAAGCTCGACGAACCAGGCAAGGAATCACGGTTATAAAGGCGCGGGGAGAAAACAAAGAAAGTGGTTGCTGGGAAATGTGAAACATGGGTAGAGTAGTGAATCCGATCATGGAGGGCGTAGATAAGGGTTGGAAGGGAGGGGGAATGATGAGAATAACAAAAAGACAAATTGATAAACTGTATCTTGAGTATTCATACGTGGTGCAGAGAAGCCTTGCTTCCCTTGCCCCTGTTTTCTGCCCTGTCGTTCCCTGTCATGCCACCATACAATCATCATCTCACAGGACAAGTAACAGACCGATAGACAGATAGAGAGACCATTCCATTACCACATCGCAAAATAAAGTCGTCGCTGTTGGCGTTTCGTCTCCTCGGAGCAAGTGTTTTAACAGCAGCCTTGCTTCGTCTCCGGATCCTGTGACTTGCTGATCTCGACCACCTGGCGACGCTCCCCAAGTGGGTTCTGACCAGAGTCGCCACCGTCAAGAGCCTTGCTGGACACGATACGGTAGATCTCTACAGGGACGTCAGCGATCGGTATTGCCAAAGAGACAGACGGGGAGGGTGCCAACCTGTGAGGATGTTCTGGAAGGCAAGCTCGACGTTGCTGGCATCAAGAGCGGAGGTCTCGATGAAGGAGAGGTTGTTTTCGCCTGTCCTGGGTCAGCAGCTGCGCCAGCGAGTGGGCGCTCCGACTCGGGTATCAACGTACTAGCAAACTGCTTGGCGTCCTCTGTAGGCACAGCCCGCAGGTGCCTCAGATCGCTCTTGTTTCCAACGAGCATGATAACGATGTTGGAGTCGGCATGGTCCCGGAGCTCCTTCAACCACCGGGTGACGTTGTCGTAGGTCTGGTGCTTGCTGATGTCGTAGACGAGCAGAGCACCAACGGCACCGCGATAGTACGCAGACGTGATGGCCCGGTACCGTTCCTGACCCGCGGTATCCCAGATCTGCGCCTTGATCGTCTTGGAGTCGACCTGGATGGAGCGAGTCGCGAACTCGACACCGATGGTCGACTTGGAGTCCAGGTTGAACTCGTTGCGGGTGAAACGGCTCAACAGGTTGGACTTGCCGACACCGGAGTCTCCGATGAGCACAACTGCATAGGCAAAGGCATAACGTCTCAGTTACGGCTCCACTGGCACTGCAATCGGGCAAAGGGGGAGATTTCATCCAGGGGGGGGCGGAGAGGCATCGTTACCTTTGAAGAGAAACTGCGAGATGTCAGCAACAAAAACTCAAGACCGCGCAACCAAATCAAGAGAAGCAAGGGATACCACTTACGTCGTATTCGTCGTTAGCCATGGCGAAAGCGGTGGGAGCAAGCTAAGGTCGATTGTGTATTGATACAGGAGAATGAGGCTTCGACGTGGCGAGCGGAGGCTGCAGCAATGAATGAATGAACGGGGGGTGGGCGAAGCTTTGGGGTAGCGAAATTTTAGGACCTCAGTCGCACGGGGCAAGCCAAGATATTCTCCCACACACGGCGCCGTGCACCTGAAAGAAAATCAACACCAGACAGGGAGGACAGGCAGCTGGGAGGAGCAAAAGGAGGACGGGGTATCGTGAGCGAGTCCCTATCCAGCGCGCTCGCTTTGCCGTCTCGCCCGCCAGCTGTGGAGTGGCCCGATCGGGACTAGCGCGCCGTCAGGTGACCGCACCCCCGAGACGCCGTCGCTTCTCGCGCCCGGAGACGAGGGGATCAGGCCGCGCCAGCGGTGGCGACGAGATCGAGGATGGATCCCGGTGCCTCAAGGGACTTGGAGGGTGCATGTGCGTGAGGGACGATGAGATCCTGCACCCATCTTGCCGTTCCTGACCCTTCTCTGTGCGTCTTGATGTTGCGGGGGGCTCTGGATCCACCGCAGTCAATCTTTAGCGCTTTCAAGCGAAGCAGGCCTCTACATCAATGAATACTGCCATACTGTTCACTCTCTACTTGAGATTTGTCTATGCCTTTTCAGAGTCACATGGTCGATGCCGTGAATCTGTACCATAAGCCTCCCTCCTTCTCATGACTTTGTCTTCCTGTTGCGAAGTGGGCATCCATTTGAGATGTCTTCAAACTTGGATATGGTCGACGACGCTGATGATATCTCTATCACTTCGACCGCCCCAAGTGAGCAGAAGGACGAGTATGAGGTTGAGACGATCCTGACGGAGTTGTACTTCCCTGGTGAAGGGGTCAAGTACCTTGTCAAGTGGGAGGGCTACCCTATTGAGAGAAGTACGTGGGAGCCAGAAGAGTCCTTTCTTGACCCGCAGACCCTGCGGGATTGGGTGAAGAAGAAACAGGCCATTGAACGTGGTGAGCTACCGGAGTTCGTCCTCGAAGAGTGGGAAAACAGGGTACAAGCCTTCGAAGATGCCAGGGACGTGAGAAAGCGCAGACGGAGGGCAAAGCGGATCAGACTTGGCCTGGAGACCCCGTCTGGCGAAGCCGACGCTGCAGGTGACTCCAGCAATCATGACGCCTCTGTCAAAAGAGAGCAGAGGCAGGGAGAGGAGTTGGACTCGGACGACTCACTTGCCAATGAGCCAATTATACGAGATATACCTTCAAAGACAGCAATGGCGGCGCCTACACAGCCGGATGCGGAAAACCTGAAATCTGGTCGACAGAACCAGGGGATTGAACCAGACGGGGTGAAAGACTCTCCGTCGGCTACATCATCTGGTAGAACAAAACTGTCGATATCTACGCCATCACAACCGGCCACCAGTCACCCCGGGCACCCCTCTACCCGGAACAAGTCCAGCTCAAATCCGCACACTGTGTCAACAAATGACGGGGGGAGAGCTCTGGCAAGAAGGACAGCTCCTTCCATATTAGGTTTCCGTACCCGACATCCCAAAACCAAGAATCTTGGGACGGGAATACGGGTTCGGCTGCAGAGGGCCAGGACAGGGCAGCTCAGTCCTACAGCCGCTAAGCGATTTAAGACATTGTCGATGGTGTGGAGGTATGAAAAAGCGGCAAGGTCTGAACCGGAGCCTGATATCAACCAACTGCAACTTAGGCGGCCATCGGAGTGGTCGTCTAAACCAAACACATTGATTGAGGCAAAATCGACAGAAGTCCAGCCAACAAAGGATAGTGATAGCCTCTTTGTCGAGCAAGACAGCCCTCCTACATCTGAAGATTCCAATGGGATCCCTCCCACCGATCTGCCCTCACCCCAGAGGCCACAGCTGTCCCGGACAGTCTCAGAGGATACCGGATCTCCTTTCAACCAGAGGCAGGAACTACCACTGCCACCCAAACTCCCATTGTCGCTGGATTCTTTACCGGAGCCCGCGACTGAGAACAATGCATGTTGTCCCCATCTGCAAAAGGCACATCCCTCACCCACCCAAATTCCGACAGGCCCGCGAATGCACAGCTGGGGGACGAATGGCATGGAGCCTCCGCGCGAACCGCGAGCCACATATAGAGGTCGGGCGCTGAACCCTCCGCCTAAAACGGTGCGTCCATCGGCAAATCGGTTTTGGAATCCAGGAGAGACTCTGGTCTCAATGTACTATGGGCCATCAAAACAGGAGGTGGGTGCAGTCAGGATATGCGGGGTCACTTATACCACCAAAGGAAAACTCCTATCATTAAAAGCAAATGGCAGAATCGATGTTTGGTTCCAGCATCTCTGTACCCTGGAACAATATGCTTTTCTCTGTGAGAGGGTGAGGATTTGAGCTTCTCGGTGGGCCTGATACATACAGCTGCTAATATGACTTAGATGCAAAATATAAAGTACTGCAATGGCTGGATCGAGGGGCTCAGTGATACTACACCAGAGATAAATAAGATGGCGGCATATCTGCGTGATCAGGACTTGATTGGCATCTGTTATCTCCCAGGTGACAACCCCCAGAATGTTCTGGTCGCATACGCCACGGGCTCAGAGACTTTCGACTTCTTGAATCAAGATGCATTTTACCCTCCAGGGGTATCCTTGCGTCTTGCTGTAAGGAGCGGTTTGTCCCCCATTGAGACTCTTCCCACCCACCTCTCACCCCGCGCCTCGTCACCTGAGGGACAAGTGAACTCCGTCCCCCCGGCTACCTCCCTCCCGCCTATGTCTCTGGTGCCAGCGCCGCCTCTGCACTGTAACGATGATTCACATCCACAACACACTGAAAACAAGCCAGAGCCCCCCAATATTCAGGGGGAATCTGTGAAAACCGACACCGAGATGACTGACTCCGTGGACGTGCGCGCGAACATTGACCTTGACGTCATCTTCAAAGAGCAATATGGGATTACATTCAATGAGCTCTCCCGAGTTAATGGCGAGAAACGCGACAACCGCGTGCGCATCTTCTACCTGATGTTCCCCCCAGAAGATCAGGCTCAGGCAGAATGTGAGGTCGTCTTACAGTTTCTAAAGAAACACAATGTGGTCACGTTTTCCAATCGTGTTTCTGAAGATTGGGAGAGGTTTGCTCAGGTGGTGGATCATGGAGTTGTGTTATGCCATGGGGACTTTGTTAATTTTGAAGCCCTGCCCTATTTGCGGGACCTCTTCCGCAAACAAGTCAATTTCTGGAGCCTGTCACTTGCCGCCCCTCTGAAGTATGCTGACTCGCCAGTGCCAATTCACATCCAACGCATCTTCCCACATGGCGGTGTCATTCTTCTTACCGAGGATTTCATGATTCATGAGCAAGATGCCGCGGTGATTATCCTGGCGTGGTTCCGCGACTGGATCAAAAAGAAGTTCCCAGGAACCTGGAAAATCATGTTTCGTCCAGATATTGAGAACTGGCTACTACGGAAGCACGATGAAGACAGGAAAAATGGGCACTGGATCACAATGTACCACCTTCTCCGCGAGCTCCTTCCTGAGGAATACCAAGACCATCTACAAGGTGATGAGCCACGCGAGCTTGATGGCCTCGATGATGAAGAGTTTCCCGTTCTCTCTCTTGCCAGGCTTCCAGACTATGGCCACCGCTCAGAGGATGAACATCCCGCAATCCCCAAGGGCCTAACGCAGCAGCAGCGCGATACCGATCACCTATTGGAATTCTTCGCGGGTTGGGGCCTTGTCCACAATCATAGATTCCGACGATTTGTCGCTGTCACGTCAATGGAACCGTTGCCAAGGTGGAAGGAGTGGCATCATCTTGAGCTCAGGCATGGAGGCCGTGACTTCCTGAAGACTTTCAAAGTGGATTATAAATCCTACTGGAACAAGCTCACGGCTCCGGCTAAGGAGAAAGATGCGACTTCGACGGCGCCGTCGCAGACCTCCCCTGTTTCATCCTCGCCGCAGAACCCTGCGGCTCCTGGGAAATGTGAACAATAACAACAATGAATCTACGGCCAGCACTGGTACTCCAAAACCCCCACAATTACCACTACCACCTCCTCCTTCTCCGCCTCCGCCTCCGAGTTGGAAGACACCTCAGCTGCCGCAGACGCAGATGTCTATGACTTCTTCCAGCTACAACTACCCGCCGCCGTATGTTTGACCTGAGATGGCTTGAGAGATGCCTGTAGATCCCCACATGTTCAATACAACTGAACTGCAGGCTTATGACGTGCCCGATGAGATGAGAACGAGCATGAACAAGTAGACTCGATTCGAGCCTTTGATGACTATGAATCGATGAACAAATTACATTTGTTGTCACCTGTTTATTTTCCCTAATCACTTGCTTTAAGTCAACCTTTATGAAAATCCTGTTCTGGCTCTATTCTGTTTATGTTCCTTGATGTTGATGTTGATACCCCTACACCCTGCATACGTACATTCACACTGTATCTATAACCGTGTCCGGTGGATAAGCATAGCCAGCTAGCTAGCTATGTCATGTAGCTATGTAACTATGTATCTATGCAAGCTGCTCATCTCCGGTGATCTTTTTTTTTCTTTTTTTGTGTAACGTTCTTTCTTTTGCTTGTACTTTTGCCTGGTCAGATCAGGTCAGTAAATAAATAAAAGTTTGACTGATCATTTGAGTTGTAGGTCCTAACTCTTCTAGCTTTTTTTCGTTTTTTATCATCTTATTTTCTTTTTTTGGGAGGGTCAGTCAGATAAATCAACTTGGTTACTTTATTCTGCCAGGCTCGATTACATGATATTTAGTTATCCTATTGAGCGTCATTTTACTGCATTGCATTGGATTCGATTGGAGTGGAGTGGAGTGGAGTGGAGTGGACACACTCACTCCCTCCCTCCCAGGACACGGCGCAGCTCAGCCCAGCACAGCACAGCAAAGCACAGCTAGTCATCATCCCACATATATAAGTACGAAAAAGATCTATTTTGTTCACTCGACGTTGATCTGTAGAGATTGGGGAAAGGTGATGTACATAATGTATGACGGATGGATGGATGGATGTGATGTTATGTGATGTGGAAAAGTGGGGAGTGGAATGGAATGGAAGGTGGGATGGGGGCTATGGTTGGCTCAGTTGCTATCTATCTATTGCTTGTTAATAGCTATTTTAATTACTATTGCTATATTGCTGCCGCATCTATATCGGGTCCAGGGTCCTGCAGGAATCGATCAAGATTGGGTATGATAGTTTGTTTTTTATTACTCGACTTCTGATGATCGGAGCTGTTGGTTGTTGAAGTGAAGATGTACTGCACTGTACTGTACTGTACATAGACAGGATGGCTTGTTGGCCTGGTCTGGTCTGATCTGGTCTGTTTTGCGCCTTGTTTCTACCTACCTACCTAATAATACGTTCCATCCTGGACTTTTTTTGTTTTTGTTGGACTTATATATATTGCCCGTTGCAGAGCTCGGTATAGGACATATTACTACTAGTACATGACTAGCTAGCTAGCTAACTTATTTCCTCTAGTTACTCTGGCTTAGCTCTGACTCCAGCTTTTTATGAAGATAAATGCATCAAGCACTCTACACTGCACTGTGATGGAGAGAGATGATGGATTAATCTGCATTATTTCAGTTTGATCAGATCCGATGACATATTGACAAGACATTAATGACATGCTAGAAGGATTAAATAAACAAACAAATAGATGAACGATAGTCGTCTTTAACTTCCTCCACAGACACCATAGAGAACAAAACTGAATACTGAGATGAAACTTAAAAGGAATGGCAAAGGAAAGAAAGACACGACAAACGCCAGAGACGCCAAGACAAGACCATCAATCATATCACAAAGCCTCTGAGCAAACAAGCCAATGTAACTGCAACTGTCAACTGTACCCTGCGACCTTGAGAAGACGTCAGTGGATGGGACCAAATACAAAACACATGCGATGACAATGAATGGGGTGCGTGAAAGAGTATGTATGTATGGCCCTGCCGTGGTCGATTTCGATCTGAAGGATCATTAACAGAGAGAGGGTCCCCGGGGCCAAAGAGAGAGGACGGGAGAATGCATGCATAAAGTGATGAGACGGCATCAGACAACTCAAAATAACGGGAACAAGAGAGCGATGGACCAGAGGGGGTATATATACACAGCGAGTCATCGTTATGGATGTTCGTTTGCAATAGACCCTTCATTCATCTTTATTTCCATTTCCGACGGCGTTGGCTGGGGAGAGAACTGCACCAGTCAGACTGGTTACAACTCCGTACTCGACTACTGCCCCCCTCCCATCGCCTTGCTGGCTCGGTTCCGGTACTCCTCAAACGTCGACGCCTGCGAAGAATCACCCTTCGAGCCGGACTGTTTCTTCGTCTTTGCCTTCTCCCGCCGCATCTTCTCCTCCCACTCGCTCTCCTCGGCCGCGATCATGGCGTGGAACCGCGCACCCTGGCCCCGGCCCAGGTACACGGGCTTCTCCTTGCGCTCCGCGACGGCCTCGTTCACCAGGACGAACTTCACGCTCGAGCCCGGCACCTCGAACATGGCGTCGCTGAGGAGCATCTCCAGCTCCGTGCGCAGGGCGCGCGCGCCGGTGCCCATGGCCAGGGCGTTGGCGGCGATCTTGTGCAGCGCGGGAGTGGTGAAGCGGAGCTCGATTCCGGACAGGGAGAAGAGGGTGGTGTACTGCGCCACCAGGGAGTTGCGGGGCTCGGTGAGGATGCGGAGGAGCAGAGAGTGGGTCAGCGGGGAGAGGGCGGTGGTGACGGGGATACGGCCGATCAGCTCGGGGATGAAGCCGTAGTTCTGGAGGTCTGCGGGCGTGAGGAGATCCAGCGGGTTGAAGTACATCGGTTCTTCGCCGGCGGAGGGCGATGTGGCAGTGAAGAATGGGAGGTGCTTCCTGTACAGGGCTTCTTCCTCCGAGCCTGGGAGGATGGGGACCGGAGCGCCATTCGCAGAATGGGATCCACCACGCCCGTCGTGGGAGTCTGATGCGCGCACAGGCTGTCCAAACCCGATCGATCCGCGCGAGATGCGGTCCATGATGATCTTGTTCAGCCCGACGAATGCGCCGGAGAAGATGAACAGGATGTTGTCCGTCCGGACGTTGTACACCTCCCCCTTCGGGGACACAGGCCCGGACGGAGGATTTCCCAGCGGATTGTTGGGAGGATATGAGTTGTTCTGCGGTCCACCCGCGCGAGGCGCGTTCCTCTCCGGCTTCGCGTGGACCTGGACGGTCGTGCCCTCGATGAGCTTCAAGAGGGCCTGCTGCACGCCCTCGCCGCTGACGTCCTTGCCGTGGCTGACCTTGGCGGCTGCGAGCTTGTCGACCTCGTCCAGACAGATGATCCCGCGCTCCGCCTGCTCGACGTCATAGTTGGCGGCGGCCAGCAGTCGGTGCACGCACACCTCCGCGTCCTCCCCGATGTAGCCCGCCTGCGTGAACGGGGTACAGTCGGAGATGCTGAACGGCACCGACAGCACTCGGGCAAGCGTCTTCGCCATCAGCGTCTTGCCCACGCCGGACGGTCCCAGCAGGAGGATGTTGGACTTCTCCAGTTGCAGGGGAGAGGTATCTGCGTTATTCGGCAGCCCGTCCAGAGGCGACGCCGGCGGCTCCCGCGGATCAGAGAAATGCATCGTCCGTTGCTGTTGGCCGGGGAAGTCGTCTGCTGGAGAACCCGACGAAGTCAGCTCGAGCCCATCTTCTTGCTCCCCGATCACTGCAGCAGGTACGTACTCTCGACGGGGTGGTTCTGCAGCGCCTCCCTCCGCGCGCGCTGGGCCATCAGCTCCTCCTGCTCCTCCTCGCGCCGCTGGAGCTCCTGGATCCGCTGGTAATGGTTGTAGACGGCCACGCTCAGCACCTTCTTCGCCCGGTCCTGCCCGACGACGAACTGGTCCAGATACTGCTTGAGCACCTTGGGCGTCAGCCGCGGGGCCCCGAACGCCGGGGCGGACCCCAGCGGGCCCCCCGTCGGCAGGCCAGGCTCATAGCTGCCGGTGTACGGATGATTCCCGAAATCCGAACGCTGGAATTGGGAGCAGGTCGGATGCGAGGTCGAGGAGGAGGAGAAACCGCGGCGGGCTGAGACGAGCACGACGTACGACCGTCGAGGCAGGTCACGGGCGGTGACGACATAGAAGCATGGGGGAAGAGACGGCACGGGCTGCCGCAGCATGGCTGCAGGGCAGAGGCAAACGACAGCTGGAGAGGCACGGAGAGATGTCTACGCAGCGCTCTCCGGACAAGCGATGCGAGGATCGCGAGAGAGAGAGAGAGAGAGAGAGAGAGAGAGAGAGAGGAAGAGGCGGACGAGATGTTGCTCGACGTCGACGGCGGCGGAGCGTCCCCCGCGCCACGTGATGCCGGGCTTGTCGGCCGATGCGGGCGTTTCTTCCGAGCACGTTGGAGATGCGCAGATATGATATGCAGGTACCATTAAAAGGATCTATCTAGCAAAGTGGGATGCAGCGCGAAGCGTATATACACTGGATATGCCCCTTCTCCCCCTCCTATGTACAGCCTGATGCTCCTGACCTCCACCCCCTACTCCGAACTGAATAATTCTGTCCAGCACCCCCTTCCACCGGCCTTCTCCTTCTCACTCGTACTCGATCCTGACCTCCGACGGGCTGGGGATCGAGACGTTGGTGAGCACCTGTCCGTCCTGCCGGATGTCGAGGATCGTAGCACCGCTCAGGTCGATGGTCTCGCTGGCCGTCTGGGCCACCGCGTCCGTGAACACGACGGTGCCAAAGTCCGCAAACGGGACCAGCTGTCCGTTCTGCTCAAAGTCCTCGACGATCCACTCCGCGTTCTGTCCGCCCAGGGTGCTCGACGCGGACGGCGCGCTGAGCGTCTTGGTCACCTTCTGCCCGGTCGTCTGGTTCTCGATCACCACCGTCCCCTTGCTGCTGGAGCTCGCGGCGACCGACAGGCTGATGACGTCGCCCGCGGAGATGAGGAAGCCCGGGAAGTCGTACGCGTAGTCGGGGTACCATTCGTACCAGGCATCGTACGAAACCGACCCGTCCTCGTCGACGGTGAAATCGATGCCCGTTTGCAGGATCGCCTTCTGGTACGTGTCTCCGTCGATGCCTACCCAGGCAGAGGCAGCCGAAAAGCCACTCCGGGAGCCGCTGGGCGCCGAGGGTGTCGGGACGGTGAAGACAGCGGAAACCCCGTTGAAGGTCTGGCCGGCAGGAGGAGACTCGATGACCGCGCCGGCCCAGTTGCCGCTGTACTCGACGTGGGATGTGTTCTCACGGTCGAGACCGCCAATCGATATGGCAGGAAGCAGTGGATGAGACAGATGTGCGCGGAGGGCTCTGGCCTTCACACGCTCAGCGAGACCTCCACGCGGTGCGGCGAGGGCTGCTCCCGCCAGCACCAGGTCGGTGAGAAGGACTGCTGCGAACTTCATGGTGAGCAACGATCGGTGGGACGGAAAGTATGTTCAATGGTCTGAAAGACAAGCTGAAGGACTGCGGTCCACTGTGTGGGTTGGTAGGTAGGTCTGAGAGATCTCCAGGCCGGGACTATATAGTCCTCGACCCTACGGAGTTGAACAAAAAAAAAGAACGCCGCTATATAGGCGCTCCGCTTGGCGGGCTAGACTTCTAAGACATCGTCGGGCCCCATGGTGACCTTATCGAGATTGAGATCTGTAGCTCCTTGGTGATAGCTCGATGTTGCAAAGCAACCCTGTTCGAGTTGCAGAAGATACCCTGCTCCCAAGCACGCCAGATGGCAGCAAAGCTGAGCCCTCCCGCAGACGACCACTGTGGCATTTCCCCAAGCGGCATATACCACCGCGGCGATCGATCCAGAAGCCGAGGAGAGTAACAGCCGGAGAAAAAGCTGGTGGCTGCCCGGAGGCGCAACAGGCGAAGTCCAGACAGTTCGACAGCCAAGGCGGATGGAAAGCTTGATGACGCCTCGCGTGCTCGGTAGCATCGGGCTAGAGCACAGACTGCCCGCATCGTTCAACGAATGGGACGAAGATCGACGTTGAAGGTGCAGGACGCTCTGAGGGTCCTGTTCGACGATTCGTCGGATCATGAACGATTTGCTCAACCTGTTCGGTAACTGCGTACTTGGCGAGCGGGCCTCCGTGGGGTGTCGTGCCTGAACGAAGAGACCCTGTGTCCATGATTTGCCTGCAGCAGAAATTAAAGATTTTTAGGCGCTATGCTAAATGGCACGAGGTAGGATCGCTCCGGCTAGCCCGGGTGAACGCTGACGATCCAACCAACCTGAGGTCGTGGCAGCCTGAAGACGGCAGCGTAGCGTCGGATGAGACCATACTCGCCCTGCGGCGGAACACCGCCGGTATATTGACGCGACGTTCTCCAAACATCATCACCGAGAATCATGTCGTGATGGAAGAGTGAGTGTCGAATTTTCCAGGGATGTTGTCATGTTCCCCGCCAGCGGGCCCGTGTGGAGACGGCTTTTCCCAAATAATTCCCACTTTGAATCTGCACGCCAGAGGGACGCATGATAGCGCCTTTAGAGGCAGTCACGCAGGAGCCCTTGTAGGTCATAGCAGCCCCGTTAGTTGCGGATGGTCTGAACGTCAGGGGGCGCCCTGTTCCTGATTCTGCAATCCTGCGGGTTGCCCGTTTTGGAGGCCGTTCCGATGGTAGTATGTACCCGTACATGTGCGGAGTACTCCGTCCATACAGTGCTCCGGTTGCTTGCGCTGCTTGGAGCGGAAGTCGACTTGACGCCCATGTAGCATGCTCACGACGCACTGCACCCCTCGAGGTCGAGTCGCTATATTATGATTGCCATTGTTATTGTCAAACCACCGCAAAGGACTATTGCTGTGCCGACTTCATCGTGCTTCCTTGGCAGAGATCCTCATAAGCCCCTGACTCGAAGCTCAGATCCCGTCGAAGTTGTTCCCCTTTCAACAGTTCGACTCCTGTTCCTGAGAATTTGGTAGGTAGGTAGACGAGGGGTGATATCGCTGCAAGCCGTCTCGATACAACCTGCAGTGCAGAATCGGTACGTCGTTAGTAGTAAACAGCATTAATTCTCCGCCCCTCCGTCTTCCGTCTCCGTACAGGGTTACCTTGCAGAACCCCGCGCCACCCACACATTCTAGATGTGCCAGGAACCCTGGTCTTCCATCTCTGCAGCGGACGGATAGATAAGCCTTCTCTAGGCAAAAGCTTGAACTTGAGTATGATACCTTATCCCGCCGCAGTCATGCATCATGCAGTGGCATGCCGGGATGTATCAACGAAATCCAGTGACCATACATTTGTCATTCAACGTCGCGATGGGCCATCTCCAGCATAATAGTACCCTTGCCGTTATCAATGAGGAACGTTCTGGACAACTTATGAGAGACAAGTGGGTAGGAGAGTCTTGGTGATGGTGAGGTCTGGGTGGATGGATGCGAATCATGGTCTCGCCCGCCCGCGCAGCGCACGAGAGACCTGCATGCAGAGCGCAGTGCAGAGGTACAGCACAGTACTAGATGCATAGCGTGCAGCGCTGCCTATCCGTCGTAACATCGCGCATCCAGCATGAGATAGATAACAGGAAGTAATAATGAGGGGCAATGGCATCAGTGGTGCAGTAGAGAAAGCCAGAGTTGGAGACGTCCTTATGGTCGTTCGTTGCTCGGGAGCTCTTGACCCGACGCCTGTCCACAGCGCTTGTTTCTGGGAAAATGGGTTCAGCTGGTCAGCATGTGCACTTAATAGTATTGAGATAAGGGTAGAAATGGACATGAAATAGTCGATTCCAAAGCAATTCCTACGCAGTTGCGATTTTCTTTTTGTTCAGTTTTCTCTCTCACGAAATCAAGCTGCAGGAACCACTTTTCTGCACCAGCTCTTTTTTTTTAATCTTCCAGCGAGAAAAAGGGTCTTAGGTACTTACAACATGTATACAATTTGCAAACATTTTTTTTCTCAATATCCATGCCAAGTCCTCTTGCTCTCAAAACAAAAGTAAATAAAGCTGGAGAAAACATTTTTCTGCGTTGAACCCTTGTTGGGATAGGTGTTGCCTTTTCGTCCAACCCTTTTCGGGCAAACAAAAAGTAAACAGATAAATCAACAGCCATTTCGAAATCTACCTGTCCCTATTCATTATTTTTTTTTCCTGTTGATTCCTGCTCGAGAACTCCACAACAATGTAAACAAAATGATGGCTCTCTCTCGACAGGCTTAAGTCCGGCTAAAGTCCGAACGCAGCCCGTATCTGATACTATAGAGGTGCAAATTTGCCGGATACGTGGAACATGCATAGAGGATGTAAGACTACCTCCCGCTGTCGGATGCATACCCTCCTCGATGGATATGGATGTAGAGATCACTTCTTCTTCTGATACGCGATGTGGTTTTCCTGTCCCGTCCGCTAGCTCCTGCCCCGCTACGTGTTCGACCGCGGTTGTTGTGTCCAGGCTTATCGGGTCCACACCATCACTATCGGCCGGGATACAGATACAGATGCCGCCAGTCATACTATCCCTGCACGGTCCGAACGGTAATGGACAGCGTTTCGAGTCGGAGTCGGAGTCCGTCGGTAGACGGTAACGGCAACGGCAACGCGGAGAAGCAGAAGGAGGGGGAGAAGGAGGAGAAGCAGGAGACCAAGCTCTCCCTCAGCGAATTCAGAGCGTACAACAGACTGGCGGAGCATATGGAGCAGTTTGTAAGGATACATCCAATCCGGTTATCATTTTCTATTACTAGTAAATATCGATAATATAAGAAAGAGACATGGTATTGATCGATATGATATAATGTTACCAGCACAACCACTTCCGCCTCGCCTGGAACGAGCTCTACGGCGCCTGCACGGACAACAAGGAGGAAGAGCTGGACTGGCTCTCCACCCGCCGCCTCATCCAGCGCGGCCTCGACTTCTGCTCCCAGCTCGGCATCCATCACGCCATCGAGGAGGAGTACCTCTTCCCCGAGCTCGCGCGGCGCATGCCCGACTTCCGGCCCGGCTGTTCGCTCTTGCTGGACCAGCACGGCGAGATCCATGCCGGGATGGACCGGTTGGAGGCGTACCTGCGGCGGTGCATGCGGGGCAAGATGGGGAGGGAAGGGGACGATGAGGAGTTGAGGCTGGAGGAGGTCAAGAGGCTGATGGATGGGTTTGGGGAGGTGCTGTGGCGGCATCTCGATGAGGAGGTGAGAGCCTTGAGGGCGGAGAATATGCGGCGGTATTGGAGCCTGGAGGAGGTGAGGCGGTTGCCGATTTGATTGATGTGATGTAGCCAAGAACTGAATTGGGTGGATGGCTGTTTCGTTTACATGGGCAATTTTCTTGGTGTTGGACTGGATTGTGTTGGCATTGTTGTTGAGTGAGGAGTGTCTGTCGGTATCATCATGAATGTAAAACTATGTTGTTTCCGTTGTCGTCAGTTAGATAGTAGAGGAGATGTACATATCATGACCAAGGAATATGGAACTGTCCATGAATTAGGTAGTCTGATCCAGGAGATAGATATTGATACCGAGTCCACCAGATGAAGAAGGCTTCTGCGCCTCACTGCAAGTAAAAAAAAAAAAAAATGCCTTAGTAGTCGCTCACTTAATTAGTAATTAGCAGATTCAATCCAATTAGATCACTTGACCAGAGCAAGTCTCACAAGGCAGCAAGCAGGAAGGCGTTGAAGAAGGTGCTGGTGACAAGGTACTTTCATACTGAGCATCAGAGGGATCCGGAAGTACAGTTCAAATAGATGGGAGTTGGATGTTAGATGTAAACTATGATAAGAATCTGTCAAACTATCTATGCCTAGCCTGTGGGAGAAGGTAGGTGCAGTGCATAGGGACTAATGTGTAGAAAGCTTTGCTTCAGATGTCTACACTGGAAGATACCTTGAATTTATATGAACAGTAGACGAGCCAGAATTGGACAATGATACATACAGAAATGGAGATAATATTAACAAGTAGAAACCTCCCCTCTAAGTGAACTCTTCCATTCATTTCCAGAAAGCCACTCCTACTATTCCTGTATATATATAGATTCCTGGAACAGAACACAACAGAGCTGGTTCATATCCTACCAGTCTATATGAAGCCATAATACAACATAGTGTACTATACAGCAGATGTAATAATTCTTTTCATCTTTCAATCAATCCATGTCTTCACTTTCGCCGCCCTCCCCGTCTCCGAACCGACGATGCATTACAGTACAGTACGGTAGCTGATGCAGACCGCTGGGGCTCTTTTTATCAGCGCCTCGTCGCCCCAGAGCTCTCTGCTCTCAGGATGCACTTTACTGTACATGCTAGACACGAGCATGTCAGAACAAGGACATCCTAGCCAGAAAAAGCATGTCTACTATCTGTTTGCGAGTGTATGGTCAATCGCCTGCTGTTCTTCATTTTCCTTGTTCGTGCCGCGTCGAGGCGAAACTGAACCTCGAGGAGATCGATTGCGTTATTATCATAGTGAATTGCGTGCTCAACAGCTCCTATCTATCAACTCTGGCAATGGTAAAGCCATTTATGTAGAACTCCGAGGCAGGGAAAAGCTACATGGAAGCATTGAATCAGTCAATGGATGGAATGAAAAACATAGGACATACAATGAATGACAAATGATTCCCATTGCAAGCAATAATATTAGTTTATCCACAGACTTTGCCGTTGACGAAAGAAACATACACGCGGAGATAGATAAAGGGGATTGGTCATTGCCAACTCAAGAACTCAGAGAGTGCTGAACTAAGTCGTCTCCTATCCTAAGGAATAGCTATCTAAATGCTAAGCAATATACATGAGCTGGTCATCTCCCAAGACCAACTGCGTATTTTACAAGACCGCCAAGTCCAAATGGACAACTTGATAAGAGTAATGTCCCAGGTCTTCAATAGATGTATGCCACCTGCGTCCTTGCGGACGCCAAAGACACACACCCAGTACGTCGCTGGGTTCGATCTAAGCACTTCTCAGCACAATTGCAGCCATTAAGAAAGCTGAATCGCAATTTGACAACCGTGCTAATGACACACGGATTGCGTCGAAATGAGAAGTGCTTCCTGGCGGACAGGCGCGGACACAATCTCATACAGTACGCAATCTGGGTGGATAACGTTGAGTGACTTCTGCTCGAGGCCGAAACGAGCCAGGCAAAACAAGCTGGAAGGAACATGAGGAAGATCGATTAGAGGTCATATTAGATATACGTACATCCGTCGGCTAACCTAGTTAGTAGGGCATGAAAAATTAAATCACTAAGGCATTATTATATGGTAACATGGGCCATCCGCAAGGCACCGGGTAACCGAATCGAAGAGCGTGAAAACCCAAGGGTCGTATCGTAACTGCATGTACAGCACAGGGAACCTACTACAGCTCCCCGTGAGGGATCTTGTTTGGCGGCCGGAAATTGCCTTTTTTGATTTCCTGCCAGGCCAGGTCGAAGCGGGCTCCAAAATACCACGCTGTACCCATCTGTTCAGCAGCGTAAGTAGGATGCGGAGCAAGATACGATCGGAAGGCAGAACGTACCATGATCGCCGTGACAACCACCAGAACCACAAACATAAAACCAAAAGCGAAGAGTATCTCGCTGCGATCCTCTGCCCGCTCCTTGGCCTTCTGCTCGTCCGCTTCCGGCGCCAGGCCAAGGACCTTGCGACGGGCGTCGTCAGCGGTCTGCGACGGGAAAAGCGTCTCGATGAACTTCTCGATCTAGGAACGGTCAGCTTGCCAACTGGGACCGACGGGTCACGTTATCACCTACCCTTCCACAGACGATGCTGATCTTGAGGAAGTTCGGGTCTTTCGGGCTGTTCTTCTTGTGTATCCGGCGGGCATACCGTCGGAACACCTCGCAGACCAGCTGGAGATTCTGGGTCGACTCCAGCATCAGCTGGCAGGCATCGCCCTTGGTGATCTTGATGTTGCGCTCGAACATGGCGTAGTTTCGGAAGCACAGCTCCAACGTGGCAATCGCCATGGTCTGCGGGATGGCGCAGAAGTTGAAGACGCTCTGCTCTCTCAGGCCGGCGAGATAGAACAGACAGTCCTCCACGTGCTCGAGCGCGTTCAGGACCATCTCGGCGTTGCAGTTGAGCGCCGCCTCGCGGTACTCGGGCTTGAACAGGTCCTCGAAGTTGGCGACGTGCTTGGACCAGATCTCCTTGGGCCAGAAGTGCCGGTTGTCGTCATGGTCCTCCCTGACGTCACGGATGATGTTCGTCTTCTGCAGGAACAGGCCCATCGAGTTGTGCAGACGGGGCCGCTTCAGCAGGGCCGGGTTGCCAAACTCGGCCTCGACGAACAGGCGGGTCAGGCCCTCTCCGACCAGACCGGCCACGTAATGGCAATACAGGTCGTATTCCTCGATGGTCTTGACGCTGGCGTCCTCGAAGGCGGCCTTGCGGCAGTAGTCGGCCATGCCGTTGCCCATCTTGTTGGTGATGTCCTTGATGATGGCCTTGTAGGCGGGCTTCATCTTCTTGAACTCGGCGATGACGTTGTGGAACTGAACCAGCAGTTCCCGGTCCTTCTCCTCGGGGCGGTTGCCGTTGAAGGTCCAGCCGTCCTGCTCGAGGAAGTCCTGGAAGCCGCGCAGCAGGGGCTCCTTGGTCTCGAGCGGGATGGAGGTGTCATCCTCGATGGTGTCGAGGCCGCGCAGGACGAGGTAGAAGACGCAGACGGGGACGAGCAGCTCGGGATGCAGCTCCTTGATGACGGCGCTGAAGCTGCGACTGGTCTTTTCAAGGAATTTGAAGCAGATCTTCTGCGTCTCGGGCTCTGACGCCTCGTTCCGCTCATGGACAGGGGTGTGCCAGACTTTCCTATGCAAGTAAGCACGGGCGGCAGCAGGCAGACGCGCGACGGGCGGAGTGAAGGTCGATCACAAACCATTGGATGATGGACCTCAGCTGGGAGGGGTGGAAGGCGTAGTAGAGGGCGTCCGCTGCGAGCCCCATGGTGGCCGAAGAGGACAGGTGGAGAAACGACGGTCAATGGCAGAGGTTGTTGGGCAGGTGAGACGCGAGCGAACCGTCTCGGGTATACATATACCAAGGCAGGACAGAAAAGGGAAAGTAGGATGAAGTGGAAGAGAAAGAGAGGAAGAAGGGGAGAGGGGAGGAGAGGAGAAAGGAAGAGGAAGAGGGAGGGAGAGGAGGGAGGATGGAGAGGAGGAGGAGGAGGAGGAAGAGGAGAGAGAGAGGTTGAGCGAGCGCTGGCGCGGAGGAAAAAAAGGAGCGCGGGACGATCGCGGAGACGCCGTATCGCCCGTACCGCCGCCGTACCGTCCCGTGGTATCGTTACCGCGGTCTGCCCTGGTCTTCTGCAGGGTTCTTAGCAGCCGTGACGGTACCGTACGTAAGTTACGCGGACCGCCGATGACGACACGCCTCCGCGCTGCAGACGAAACGAAACACCCGAAAAAAAGCATCCCGCCGATATAGACAAGCATCTCTGCCTGCGCTGTGCAGCCCTGCTTGGCTGTCCTTTTTTCTTCCTTCTTTTTCTTTCCCTGTTTCTCCCTCCCCCGCGACCGTTGGCTCATCCCTCCCTGCGCTGCCAGCCATGGTCGTCGATACCACCTACTACGACCTCCTCGGGGTCCCGCCCACGGCCACCGAGCTCGAGATCAAGAAGGCCTACCGCAAGCTCGCCATCACCACCCATCCGGGTACGTCCTGTGCTTTGCCTCCCTTGTATCAGCTTGATCGCTGACTTCCCGCAGATAAGAACCCCGGCGATGAGACGGCCAAGGCCCGATTCCAGGCGGTATGCCGTACCCCGCTCTATCATCACCCACCTGGCGGGTCGACGAGGCTGACGGGTGCACCTAGATCGGAGAGGCATACCAGGTCCTCAGCAATGAGGAGCTACGGAAACAGTACGACAAGTATGGCAAGGAGCAGGCCGTTCCCGGCGGTGGTTTCGGTGAGTGCTCTACGATCTGCGTTGCGACAGCTTACAAGGCATCTCTTTCGCTGACGGATGACAACAGAGGACCCCGCGGAGTTCTTCAGCATGATCTTCGGCGGCGACGCCTTCAGGGACCTCATCGGCGAGATCTCGCTGATGAAGGACCTGACCGCCACGATGGAGATCACCATGCAGCAGATGGAGGAGGACGAGCTGGCCGAGGCCGCGGAGGAGAAGCTCAAGGTGCACGACGACGAGGCCAAGGCGGGAGACACCCAGGAGACCCGTTCAGGCCGCAGCTCCGGCACCAGCACGCCCCGGCGGTACCTGGGCCAGCAGGCGATCATGTACAAGTCGGAGGAGGACGTCCGCATGGAGGCGGCCGGCGTGTCGGCCGAGGAGAAGGAGCTGCGCAAGAAGGAGAAGAAGAAGGGCGGCCTGACCAAGGAGCAGCAGGAGCGGCTGGCCGCGTACGAGGCCGAGCGCAAGCGGGCGCGCGAGGAGCGCGTCGACACGCTCGCCCGCAAGCTCATCGACCGCATCAGCGTCTGGACCGAGACGGATAAAGGGCCCGAGATGACGCGCGCCTTCGAGGAGAAGATCAAGTTGGAGGTCGAGAACCTCAAGATGGAGTCGTTCGGCATCGAGATCCTCCACGCCATCGGCCAGACCTACGTCCAGAAGGGCGCCACCTTCCTCAAGAGTCAGAAGTTCCTGGGCATCTCGGGCTTCTTCTCGCGGCTCAAGGATAAGGGCACCCTAGCCAAGGAGACGTGGACCACCATCTCCACCGCCATCGACGCGCAGATGACCATGGAGGAGATGGCCAAGCTCGAGGAGCGCGGCGGCGAGGACTGGACCGAGGAGAAGAAGGCCGAGTACGAGAAGAAGGTCACGGGCAAGATCCTCGCGGCCGCCTGGCGCGGCTCCAAGTTCGAGATCCAGAGCGTGCTGCGCGACGTCTGCGACAAGGTCCTGGGCGACAAGTCGGTCAAGCTGGAGAAGCGCATCGAGCGCGCCCACGCGCTCGTCATCGCGGGCAACATCTACCAAAAGGTACGTCACCTTTCCCACCTAACTTTCTTCTTTCGTTGCCCCATCTTCGATGTTCCATCTAACATGCAACGCACAGGCCGAGCGCGACCCCGACGAAGAGGGCGACTACATGGCCTTTGAGCAGCTCATGGCCGAGGCCATCTCCAAGAAGGACAAGGACAAGGACAAGGAGAAGAAGAAGAAGGACCGCAAGTCCAAGTATGAGCCCTTCAAGCACCACGACGAGGCTACCTCGTAGCTTCCCTTGTTCCTTCTTCCCTCCCGCCTCCTCTTCCTCCCACCTTCTTCTTCCTCCTCTTCCTTCATGCTCCTCCACTGTTTCTCCCGCTCCTCTGCCATTACTCCGAGAGCATGTTACATACAGAGTGGACCCGACTCGACTCGAGTCTGATGACGTCGTTTGCACTTTACTACTTTGTCATGTTTATTTTTTCTTGTTTTCTTGTCTGTTGGATAGGATAGGCACGCATGCATTGCACGCAGCAGATCATGTTAATTGATCATGTCGATTGATCGATTAATCATTGACATGAGACGAGATGATATGAAGAAAGACCGTTTCAAGCGATTTGATCCTATCGCATTGCATGGCATGGCATTGCATTGCATTTTGTTCCGTTGTATTTTCACTGGTGTAAATCCCTCCCTTGCCCTTGCCGTGTAGCTATTTATTCTATTTTTATTTTATTGTGTTTTAATTGTATCCTGTCCTCTCTCTTTCTATCTATCTAACAATAATACAATACAATATCAAATATAATATAATACGATTGTTGTTGACTTGACGACTACTGCTGCTGCTGCTGCTGCTGCTGGCTTATCTTAATTCCCGGCCGACTTTTGGACGAAGGACATCAAGCAGGACCTGACGAGGCTGCTGCAGACAAGGACAAGCAGTCTGCAAGCAGTCTGCAGTGCAGGGATGCTGCTACAGATAAAGCTAAAGCTGGCACATGGGCGCTGCAGTACAGTACAGTACATGAAGCTCGAATACATCCAACCCTGATAGCAACCCAAACTTCATGATGCCTCGTTCCACAGGATGGGTCAACAGTCATCCCTTTGAACCAACTACAAGACACCCTACCTACCTCTGTGGGGTGGGTGGGGAGATGGTTGCTGCCACAGTGCTTGCTCATGGATCTGGGCAGAGCAGAGCAGAGATCGAGAAGAGAGACAGCAGCTGGCTGAGGTACGGTACTGTACATCGTCATGAATACAGAGAGGCCGCAGCAAGAAGACAATGCAGGAGGAGCAATCTATCCCCCAGGCAATCCCTGATCTGTACTGTACTGTACCAGCTGGGCAAAGGCGGTTTTTTTTTTTTTTTTTTTTTTTTTTTTTT
>Ga0008109_10000313_pt1 | contig 34321 bp, 36 predicted proteins | sample HigsolmetaGSP18D_FD_59306 | JGI IMG/M metagenome (GOLD analysis project Ga0008109, IMG submission 59306) | High solid enriched microbial communities from the Joint BioEnergy Institute, USA - SP1-8-D | ecosystem: Engineered > Bioreactor > SSF (Solid state fermentation) > Aerobic > Biomass ...
AGATACTACACTTGATCTAAGCCAAAAGGCAAAGAGAGCTGGAGAAGAAAAGAAGAAAAAGAAAGCAAAATGGCGCGGGGGTCGAGGGGATATTTATGCCCTTTTGCTGGTGGTCCGTGCGACGCTAGCGATGCTAGTGCGAGTTCGCTAAGCGCGGTGATTGGATAAGATCCGAGGGCACGTGATTGTGGTGGCGAGGGTCTCTAGGCTGCGACTTGAGTGGTCTTGATGGGAGATGCCGGTGGTGGTGGTGGTGGCTATTCTGTTCATCTGTTGGCAGATGCCGGCAGATGCCGTATTCTGTCGGCTCTTTGATTTTTTTTTTGGTTCTCCAGCTATTCTTGTTACCGATATATGAAAGGATTGGTCAAAGCACCCATTGAAAGTAGATTGGTGAACGTTGTATAAGCTTTTCTAATCTCCCCATCATGCTAATATGGTACTCGACGGTAGTACGTGAGTCCTCAAGTCATTTGTTTATTCCTCGACAATCTACGGATATACAAGATATTTACCTTGCATGAAAAGGATATCTGATTCTCATGTAATGTATATGCAGCACAGGGAATCGTACAACGTAACTATGTAGATAGTACTTAATAACCACCTGCGGCATACCCGACTCGCGAACTTGCCCGGACCTGGATGGCAGCTGTCCAGCGAGCTTGTAATTGTGTCCTTGTCTTGATATTTGAACCATAACATGATTTCGCTTTCGTTAGGGTACAAGCGGCATAGTTGCCAGGACTGTGCTCCGTCGTATATTCATCTTAGTATTACAACACATTCGGTGCCGAGGAATATGTCTCTTCATTCTCATACCAACCTTCCTTTGGCACCTGTAACGTGGTCACGGAAGGGATTTGTAACGGATTGCATCGTTGTTAACGATGTCGTGAACCGCACGCATGGAGTATCGAGATCGTATTTGCATCGATTTTGGCCCGTTTAAGCGTTGCCAATGGATGACCGGGAACAGGACTCGGCTCCTAGGAGCCCTATTTGAAGAAATAGGGCGAAGGGAAGCCGCGGAGGCTGAAATAGGATTTTGAGCTGTAGACTTGGACTCGGGAGATGCGCCTGGGGCGCAATTTTGGCGGAATGGCAGGGTCTTATTTCCTGGTTCTGCAATGTGCTGAGACATCGTCAAGAGCGTAGAGTGCTAAAGCTGGGACACAATTATCGCCCCTTGCCTTTCCCACCACCCATAAGCCCGCTCATCTGGCTCATCATGCTCTGCAAGTCCATGCCTCCGAGACCCGGCAATCCACCACCACCCTGTCCCTGCAGCATCTGCATCATCTTCGCCATATCTCCCATGCTACCGAGACCGGGCAAGCCGGCTCCGCCCATGGAAGCCATGCGCTTCTGCATCGCGGCGATCTGCTGTTCCTTGTTACCGCCCTTGAGCATGCTTTGGGCGCGCTGCATCTGCTTCTTCTGCCCTCCAACCTTCTTTGCCATGCCGGCCATCATGCGGTGCTGGGAGAGGAGATCTTCGACCTCACGGACCGTGGTGCCACTGCCGCAGGCGATGCGGACGATTCGAGAGGGCTGCTCGACGAAGATCTTGCCGTCGCTGTCGAGTTCGGCGGCAGTCATGCTGTCGAAGATGTAGATCATGCGGCGGAGCTTAAGAGAGCCGTCCTCGTCGTCGAGGCCAGCGGTGAGGTTGGAGAGGCCAGGAATCATTCCTGACAGCTTCGACAGAGGCCCCATCTTCATTATCGAGGTGATATTTTCGCGGAAGTCACGCAGAGTATAGATACCAGCCGTGATGTGTTTGTAGGTCTCCTTGGCCGCAGCAGAATCCTTGGTAACGGCTTGGACATGCTCAACCAAACCGGCAATATCACCCATTCCGAGGAGTTTTTGTATAAATGCCCTTGGTTCGAAGCGTTCGAGGTCCATCATGTGTTCACCCGTACCGAGGAAAATGATGGGAGTATTGGTGGCCGCGACAGCGGAGATGGCACCTCCTCCAGCCGCATGACCATCTGTCTTTGTGATGATAATCGCTCCAAAATCCGCAGCTGCCTTAAAGGCTGCAGATTGCGCCTCGGCGGCCTGACCGATGGTGCTGTCAAGCACAAGGATCGTCTGGTCGGGAGTTATGGCGTTCTGGATCTGGGTCATCTCCGCAAACAGATCCTCCTCCTGCTTGTGTCGACCGCTAGTATCAACAATAATGATGTCAAATCGCTCCTTCTTAAACTTCGCGACACCCTCCGCCGCGACCACGACGGGATCCGTCTGCGTTAAGCTGCCATAGTACGGGATCTTGGCCTTGGTGGCGTTCTGTTTCAACTGGTCGAAGGCACCTGCACGGAAAGTATCTGCGCAGACAAGCGCTGTCCTAAAGCCGCGCATCTGGTAATGCCTTGCCAATTTTGTACACGTTGTGGTCTTTCCTGCACCTTGCAAACCCACAAACATGATCACGTTCGATCGCCCCTTCTTGGGCCTGAAAGGCTCCGCCTTGGGGTCAACAAGAGCGACCAGCTGGTCAAACACAGCTTTCTGAATCACGCGCTTCTTGTTGACTGCCGGAGGCAAGGAGGAGAAATTGACACTCGCTTTTATGGACTTGCGGAGGTTCTGGACGAGGCGGACGTTCACGTCGGCGGAAAGTAGAGCAGCGCAGATCTCTTTGAGCATATCATCGAAGACCTAAAGTATCCTGTCAGTTGAAGAGCAAATCATGAAATGGAGAAGGGTCCTGCCTTCTCATCCAGGTTGCTTGACCTGGTCAGCTCACTGACAGCGGCGTTGATCCGCCGCCCCAGATCCTGGAGGACCATTGCGGAAAGTGCTTGGGGGACCAGGCAACTGGAAAATCAGATAAAGTAGATTAATTACTTGGAGCCTGGACCAAGTAATACCGGTCTGGAGAAAGAGTATTGGTGAAGATGGAAATGCGGAGTGCCTGGCGGAGATGGAGAGGCTCGTTTGAGCGCGGGTGAGATGTGGCTCGATCGCGGAGGTGCGCGCAGCGAATCGGAGCACGCTTTCGGCGCTCCGCCCAAAAATCTCCCGCCGCCTGTCTATCAGCACAAGAAAAATACATTGAGACGGTCCAGCAGCGACACCCCGCATCGGCGCAGCAAAAATGGCGCCTCCATTGCCCTCCAAGAAGCGCAAGATCCTGGATGCCATGAATGGCAAGATTACGAGACCGAAGAAGAAATTCAAGAAGCAGCTCGAGTATCACAGCAGCTCAGAAGAGGAGGAGGGGAGCGAAACAAGAGACTTTGCACCAGTCAATCTCCTAGACTCAGATGCAGAAGAAAAGGCATCACCAGAGCGGGGAAATGCAGGAAATAAAGTGAAAAAAGCGGGAGAGGAAAAAGCGAAGCCCACAAAAGAAAAGGAAAAGGAAACAGACGAAAGCGATTCGAATGCCTCCAGCGACGAAGACGACAGCGACGACTCGGGCTCTGACGCTGATTCCGACGCATCGTCCGATTCAGACAACGAGTCCAATGCATCCCGACAACAATCCACTCAGCGGAAAGTTCCGAAGCGTAACGATCCAAGCGCTTTCTCAACCTCTATCTCGAAAATTCTTTCCACCAAACTACCCACCTCCGCACGCGCCGACCCCGTCTTGTCCCGCAGTAAAGCGGCCGCACAGACAACATCTGACCTCGCAAACGAGAAACTTGAGCAGCGTGCTCGCGCCAAGCTTCGTGCGGAGAAGAAAGAGGAGCTTGAGCGTGGCCGAATCACAGACGTTCTAGGCGTCGAGAGGGGTATTGCTGGAGAAACAGCTGAGGAGGAGAAACGACTGAGGAAGATTGCCCAGCGCGGTGTGGTAAAACTATTTAACGCGGTGCGGGCGGCGCAAGTACGTGGTGAGGAGGCTGCTAAGGAAGAGCGGAAGAAGGGAACCATTGGTATAGATGAGAGGGAGAAGGCGGTTAATGAGGTTAGCAAGCAGGGGTTCTTGGAGCTGATCAACGGGAAGAAAGGGAATTTGAATATCGAGGAGGCTTGAATGGCAAAAAGACTTCATTCATTTTTTTACGGCATGTTTTTGGCGTTGGGCGGATGGTTTTATTCTGTCTTCGCTGTTGCAGCATGAACTTCCGTGTGATAACAGGAAGCTGCAAATGTCCTGTCTGATATACACCCAGGGTACTTCCGACTGAGATGATTTCTATCTACAAATTACATTTCTACAGGGATGTCTGCCCTGTGATGCAAGGCATGTCCCAAAATTGTGAACGTCACCCGTCTACTTCTTCCTTTCCTCGAAGTCGCTTGCTTGCAAGTTCCTCGTCATTGCAGGAAGTCTGACCACCAGCCCGTCAAGATCTTTAGTCATCTTCACCTGGCAGCCCAAGCGAGAGGTATCTGTCAAGCCAAAGGCAAGATCGAGCATGTCATTCTCGTCATCGTCCGGCTCCGGCATCTTCTCGTACATCTCCGGATCCTCGACAATGACATGGCAGGTCGAGCAGGCGCATGAGCCTCCGCACGCACCTAAAGAAAAGCAAGGTCAATATCGCAATCTCATCTAGAGGTACACTGAACTCTAGGCGCCAACTCACCTTCCATCTCGAGATCGTTCGCCTGGGCAATGTCTAGCAGGTTGTCGCCCTCGGACACCTGGAAGTCATGTCTCTCGCCGTCCTTGTCAATAAAAGATACATTGATTCTTTAACACGATTAGTATTCCGTAAGGCATTCTGGAACGCAACGTACTTACTCCTCTCCGGGCTTGGGGGGTGTAATATGCCCATGGGCAACCCCCGCGGTGGCGGAGAACTGCTGCCGCGGCTGCGCAAAGCCCTGTATTTGACCTCGATTTCTCATCTCCCTCAAGGTCCGGGCCGGTCGCCTGATATTCATGGAGGATATACCTGCTCTTGCGACCTGAAACCCCCTTCGTGAAGCAGAGCTGCTTAGGTGTCTTCTCGATTGAGCCATACATATCCGGTCCCCAGCGGCGACCTTCGGCACGGCGTGCCGCAGTTGCTGGCAAGCTTCCCTCCACAACGACATTGTGATCTTAAAAATTTGAGCCTGCCGAATCCCTAGAATTACCGGTAGAGTGGAGAGTCGTGGCGTCGTAAAAAAAAAGAGGAGACGGGCAGCTGGAGAGGAATGAGTGGAAGGTGACTGGGTGCTCTCGTCCGCGCGGGAAAAACGCGGCGGGCGGAGCATCTTTTTTCAAGCCCTGCATCATCGCTTTGGCCCTCGACTCAACCTCGAGCTCGACCACCAGCACAAACAGAAGAAATCCAGGAAAGACAGCCGAGCACACCACGAGGGCACCATGAGTTCCCCCCGCGAAGGGCCAAACCCCTTGCGCCCGTACTACGTCCCCCCCTCCATCGGGCTGTCTCCTGCTAGCCCGGCCTCCAACCCCTCGCCTGCCGCAAACGCCGCGGCGTCGCCCTCCACCAAGGTCTTTGGCAGCTCTGCGCGGGACCTCCTCCCCGACCTGAACTATTCAGAATATCTGGAGTCCTCGCCGTCGGTATCAGACTGGCTCAAGGATGTGCTGGACCGCGCGCTGTGGAAGTACGCAAGCGTGTTGTCGGCCCAACCCTTCGATGTTGCGAAGACCATTCTGCAGGTGTACGTTGTGCCGGACGCGCAGGATGGGCAGACTGCGCAGGATAGAAGACGCAAGCAGAGTCCGGGGTATCGGGATGAGTATTACGAAGATGTACGTCGTGCTTCGTGCCCGTCGTCGTCCCTGGCGGGGTTGGGCAGCATGAGATACTGACTCTGGACCAGGTGTCGCAGTCATCCGACGATGATGAGAGTAATTACTTCACATCTACAGCGACCGCGACCTCGTCGTCTTCCACTTCAAGGTCTCGAAGGCCTCAGCATCATATCACAGACCGGAGTGGTTACATACAGCCGCCTGCGCCCTCCTCCAAACACACCCTGGTGATCAAGAACCCCTCCTCTCTCATGGAGGTCCTATCACAGCTCTGCTCGACGAGCGGGCTCACATCGATGTGGAAAGCGACCAATGCGACGTTTATATACTCACTTCTCCTTCCTACCCTGAACACCTTCATCAGAAGCCTCCTGTCCGCCATCCTGGGGTTGCCGGAGGAATCAATTGCGTCACCGATGACGGCAGATATCCTCACGGCGGCGTCGCCGAGCACGACGTTGATCCTCTCATTCATCTCCTCTTCGCTGTCAGCAATTATCCTCTCTCCAATTGACACTGCTCGTACATTCCTCATCCTCACCCCCGCGACTCATGGCCCGCGCTCTCTCCTTCGGGCGATCCGCCTCCTCCCGGCCCCGAACTACATGATCCCCCCGCACCTCATCCCCATCACCGTCCTCCACTCCAGTCTCCCCAACTTGCTGAGCACCAGCGCGCCCCTGTTCCTCAAGTCCTACCTCTCCCTCGATCCCGTCCTCAATCCCTCTGCCTGGAGCCTCTTCTCCTTCTTCACATCCTGCCTGGAACTGGGCATCCGATTCCCGCTCGAGACGGTCCTCCGTCGCGCGCAGATCGCCACCTTCACATCCCCGGCGCTGCGCCAGAAGGGCGCCGCCGCAGTGAGTCCGACGGCGCCGTCGCCCTCGGACGGCAGCAAGGCCGAGACTCCGGCGGAGATCGAAACCATCGTCCCGACGCCGCGCTCCTACCGCGGCATCATCGGCACGATGTGGGGTATCGTGCACGAGGAGGGCGTCAGCCCGTCTCCCTCGGAGGCGGAAAAGGCCGAGGAGCTGCTCGGCAAGCCAGCGTCAAAACGGCAGCAGCTGCAGAAGAGGCGGAGAGGCCAGGGCATCCAGGGTCTGTATCGCGGCTGGAGAGTGGGCATGTGGGGTATCGCGGGGGTCTGGGGAGCGGGCGTCCTCGGTGCAGCCCTCGGGGGCGGAGACGAGGAAATCGCGGGGTTAGCTGGAGGAGCCAGGCCGAACGCTGGGGTGTTCTAGACTACTACGTCCTAGACTAGATGGGGAATCGGGACTGGGTGCCAGTGACGTGATGTGATTATTGATGCTTATCTATCCATATCCACTGTTCATGTGATATCCTCTTTCGTTTGTTTCTCCCGCAGTCTGTTTGATGATGGACTGGACTCTGACGCTCTCTGTGGATGTCACCTTGAACCTCCTGTTCGTTTTCCTTTTTTTTCTCCTTACCATTAGGCTGCTACGTTATGATGTGGTATGGGGCGTTGGGAGCTCTCTCTCCTCTCTGTGTTTGTCGTGTGCGCGTGTTCGGTTGGTCTACGCAGTAGGTTGAAGAAAAACTCCCCACTATGGGAGAAAGTTTAGGAACCTATATAACGATCGATGCTCAATCTCATGACTACAGTACTGTACAGTACCTACCCTAGCCTACCCAAGTTAGGTAGGTAGAGAGATAGGTTAGTAGTAGGTAGTAGGTTAGGTACAGTACATACAGTACCTAGATAGGTAGAAAGGTTAGGTAGATACCGTCTGTTTTCGAAGATGGCGGTACTTTTGCATTTGATGATATTGAGTCAGTCAGTTGATCCTTTTCGGCGTCTGTGCTTGTGTCTGTGTAAAAAGACTGGGATGAATATGAACGTCGTAGCCAGACAAGAGAAGTAATGGAATATATTATTGTTATCTGGCGCCAAAGAATTCAAAGAAAAAAAAAATCACGAACATAGATATAGGTAGATGGAGTTTCCAAATCTCCAGTTGTAAATAAATCGCAAGTTGTCAATCCGATCGACATATATGTTGACGTGTACTGTGCATACAGTATATCTATCCTAGGTAGGTAGGTAGGTAGGTACTTGTGCATGTAGCCACTGGCCGAGGAATCGATCATTCTCAGCATATCTCGTTTCGACCAACTTCCTATGTATGTACCGTTCTGTACCTAGGTATGTAATAATCCATAATCCTTTTTTCTTCTCGTGTACCTCCACATAGATAATAGATAGACTACCCGTGTCAAAAACGCCTTAGATACATTCGCCAGGGTTTTAATTTAAATACACACATACACACAAGAAAATCCCTTTTTTCATCTTCCAATTTTCACGAGAGAGAGAGGACATCTCCCTCTTCTGCCTCGTGTATCCCCTTCCATTTCATTCCATTCCATGAGCCGACCCGGCCCGATCTCCGCTTGTTAAAAAAAAAAAAGAAAATGGAAAGAATAATGAAAGTAGAGCCAAAGTCGAACCCGAGGGAAACAAAACAGAGTGTCGTAATTCAAACATTAACACTGGTCGAAAGATCGGGTCGAACGAGCGAAAAAGCTCAAGTTCGACCTTTCGTGGTCGTTCGTCAAACATAGATAGATAGGTGCATTATCTTCATCCCCTCATCAGCTCCGGACGCGGGTCCGCTTGTGTCCGCGGGAAAAGACCGGACGCGCGTCGGAGGATATGTATGTATGGTACAGTACAGGCCCGGAACTTCGATGCGACCCGCATCGAGGTCTGGGAGTGCCCTCCTGCTGTCGCAAGAGCGCGGGTATCATTATTGATGCTTGATGGTATTTACCGGAAAACCGATGCAAAGGATGGGTATTATTTGTCGGCAAATCTCCGATCAAAGTACCGCAGGACACCCATGACGCTGGCCGCTTCGACTTCCAGGGCCGGCCTGTTCTCGAGGTGGTTGCCATGCCGGTCGCGCGGGTTCGGCAGGGTGTGCAGCTTGGGCAGCCAGGACGCCAGCTCGTCGGTGGCCCGAGAGAAATTGGGATGCCGCGACAAGGTGGTGAAGGTATCAGCGCACGACAGAGTCAATGTGGGAGTATTGGAGCTGCGAGTCGACGAGCGCGACTGGCAGCATCCGCCATCAGCGCCCTTGCCGCCGCAGCAGCCAGAGGAAGCACTTGCGGCCCGGGAAGCAGCCAATGTCTTGCAGAAGAGTGTGCTCCGCGGATCCCGGAGACACTGAGCGCAGGTCCCAGGTCCGTTCACACAGGGGTTGGTCGCCTCCCTGATAGGCGGGAGCGTGAGTTCTGAACGGACGTCCCCATCCGATGGCGGCGGCGTGAACTGGGAGAGGTTCTGGATCGGAGCCAGCCGGTTGTTTTCAAACGAGTCGCGCTCTCTCTCGTCCTGGGCGGCCATCTCGGCACAGATGCAAGGGGTGCCATCCTGGCAGAAGCCACAGGGGTCGACAACAGCAGATGGAGAAGTGGTCTGGGAGTCATCCGTGTGCGGCCGCGTTGACGCAAACCGCGAAGTGAAGTCGATCTCCATTTCCTCCGGCTCGGTCTTGATCTCGGGCTCGGAACGATGGCGCTTGCTGGATGCGGCCGAGTGAGGCGAATGAGGGCGTTTTGGAGAAGCGTTGTCCCGGGCATCTGCGATGTTGTGCATGTTGAACGCATCTTCGATGCACTGGCAGTGCGTCGACGAGCAGTTGCTGCATCCCGAGGGAACCTCCTTCTGCCCTTGCTCACTGTTGCGAGCGGCGCTGTTCGGACCATTGCGTTCGGCACCGTGGTCGATCTGGAAGTTCCTGGGAGATCTGCGGGGCGGCAGAGGGACTGCGTCCGACTGTGCAGAGTTGCTGCTGTTGTTATTGTTATTGTTATTATCCGGGGCGGAGGATCTCAACTCCTTGACGAGGGCTTCCTTGGCGCTCCTTTCCACCGCGACCTCCTTCTCCAGGGCGTGACATCGGTCCCTCCACCACGAGATCTCGTTCCGGCACTGCTCCACCTCCCGGGAGAGGTTCGAGATCTGCTCCTTGAACGCCGCCTGGCTCCTCTCGTTCTCCTCCTCCATCTTCTTGATCTGCTCCTCGAGCTCATTGACTCGGGCGGCCCGTCTTTCGCGGAAGGCTCTCTGGGCGGCGCGGTTCTGCGCCTTGCGCTTGGTGGGCGGGGTATCGGTGGCAGGCTTCCGGCCAGGCTTCGGGCGGGGAGGGACAACCCACTCTCTCGAGGTTACGGAGCCGGGCGTGCCCGGACCAGGGGACGCAGCGGGCGGAGCGGGCGCAGGCGGTTTCATGGCCAGCGGAGGCGGAGCCGGCCTATCGACTGGGGCAGGAGCCGGAGCAGGCTTGTCGGCAGGAGGAGAAGCGGCGGACGCAGGGGTCGACGCGCTTGCCGGGGTGGCCATTGTGGATGGTGGTGAGGTGAAGCGAGCTGGGGGAGTCTGGTGCGCGGTCAGCTGTCATGCCGGAGAGAGTGACTCGGGAAGCCTTGGGGCACAGCCGACCTGCAGGCGGTTTCACTGAGGCATCGGCCGGAAGGACGGAAGGGCACGCATTCGAGCCAATGATGGGCTTGGGCGGGCTGGACGACGAGGACGTCAACCCAGGCGATCCAATGCCCCTCTCTGCGCAGGAGACGAGGCGGACGGACGGTGAGCGGCCGGGGGAGCTTGAGGGGAGGAGGAGAAGAAGAGCGATGGAGGGGCGGCGGGAAGGAAAGATCAGGATCAGATTAGATTATCGTGCGGGCCACACGTGACGCCGGCCGATGTCGCTGCGCGGCATCACGTGCCGGGCCTGCTCCGCCCTCGGCGCCGCGCGTCGGCCGGTCGTACGACCCGCGCGCGCCCTTATCTGATCGTGCTATTCCCGCTTCGGAAGAGCCCCCCGCCGCACGGACCCACCGGCGCGGTCGGCATCCGAGCCCTCTGTGCTCGCACCTCCACTCCGGCGTCTGCTTTTTGTCTGCTTTCCGGATCGGAGAGATATCGGTGTCTGGCTGCGTCCAACTCATGCCGAGAGGAGACCCTTGGCAGCGCGTCCTGCGCACGTACAACGAAAGCTCACGGTAGCTGCAACTCTGGTGGATCGTGGAGAGACAGAGGGCTCGTATTCATGTGCGGAGGTCGTCTCTATCAAGTCCGCGGTGTATATATGCCGTTTATGATCCCGGCAGCGTTCAAGCTTCAGGTCTTGCTGTGCTTGATGCGCATGGCCAGTCGAACCTCATCCTTACGCCGTAGCGCCCGGTAGTCTCGAGACTCGTGCTGACCATGGCATCCCCGGCTCCCCGCCCCGTCGTGGCCAGCCAGCAGGTGCTGAGCCTGCTCGACGCGCTCCATATCAAGTCCCGCGCCCAGGAGAGCAGCCTCGCCATGTTCCTGTTCTCCATGGGCCGGTACATCCGCTCCCTCTTCTCCCGGCAGGTCCGGTCGTCGCGCCTCGACGACTTCATGCGCAACAAGTTCATCGCCCTGGAGCCCGACAAGTGCGACTTCGTCTACCTGCTCGCCCGCGCCTCCGGGGCGGTGAACGTCGTCGAGGCCGGTACCAGCTTCGGCGTGTCGACCATCTACCTCGCCCTGGCGGTTGGCCAGAACGTCGCCAGCAAGTCTGCAGGGCCCGTGACGCCTGGCAGGGGAGGAAAGGTCGTCGCAACGGAGAAGGAGGAGAGCAAGGCGGCCAAGGCTCAAGAGCACTGGCAGCAGGCCGGCCAGGAGGTGCAGCCCTGGATCAAGCTGCTGGAGGGCGACCTGCTGGAGACCCTGCCAAAGGAACTGGAGGAGACGGACCCGGTTGATTTGCTTCTTCTGGACAGTGTGTTCTCCTGGGATTTTCGTTGTACCCCGAAGTGACTGGACTGTGCTGATTCGATCCAAGTCTGGACGCCGCTTGCTCTGCCAACGCTGAAGCTTGTCAAGCCCAAGCTGCGCTACGGAGCTCTGGTCATAGCAGACAACACGTCGTCCGTGAAGCGCCTTTACAAGGATTTTCTCGACTATATCCATGACCCCGCCAATGGATTCAGGACCATGACCACTCCTTTCAACGGCGGACTGGAGGTTGCCGTCTACCTGCCGCAGTCAGCCCAATAGGTTTCTCAGGTTCGTTTCCTGGACGGGAAAACATTATGGAAAGACAGAAACCGTGGGTTTGAATCTGCATCATCATACACGATAGGTCATCATTAAATGGGAGTACAAGCGTTGACCATGTTTGAATTACAGATTCAGCTTCCATGGAGAATATCTGTTTGATTTTAACATGCTTGATGGCTCCCTAGATCATCTCAATATCTGTCATGAATAGATATAGCCATCGGCTTTTCTCGCGAACCCTTACCCTCCTTACCTCGTCTCCGTCTTTATGCGTCCAGCGACAATCAGCGACAAACAACATCAAAAGCTTTCTACTTAATACCGACCAGGGCAATATTCAGGACCGCCTCTGATGACAACCATCAACCCATACATTGCAGCATCACACATCCGCATGGAAGGCAGAGACTGCTCACAGCTCCGTCAAACTCGGCGCACCGGGTGAGGGAGGAAAAGAGTTCTTCGTCTGTATGAAGACCTTCTGCACTCCCGGTTCACGCCTGTCGAATAGGCTATACACCTTCTCCATATCTTCAAGCCTGAAGCGGTGGGTCACCATCTCGAGCGGGTCAACCTTATTCTGTCGGATGAGTTGCAAGAGATGCTCCCAGTACTTCTGCACAGGGGCTTGGCCGTTGCCGATAAGACGGATACCCGTCTGCATGAGCGCGCCGATGTTGAAGTGGTTGGTCTGGCGTATATATTAGCCATGCGGCCCATTCCATTTACGACATCCAAGGAGCGACACGGAACGGGCATCACTTACAAAGCCAACATATACGCCCGTCACGCCAATGCGGCCAAAGGCCTTGACAGATGTGATCATCTCGTTCAGCAACTCCGACGTATCCGTCTCCATACCCAGCAATGTCTCGAAGTAATGCGCCCACCCCTTGGCGTACTCACCCGCGGCGCATTCCAGCGCGACGTCTGGCCCTCCGTTCACCATTTTCTTCAGCGTCGAGGTGACCGACTCTCCCTTCGGCAGCTTGGTGAAGTCGACCGTCTCGACCTTGGGACACCTCTTCTTCACAAAGTCCAGCCGCCATGCTCCGTCTCCGCCGTCAATCAGGATGACCCTGCTGACGCCGTGGTAGAAGCTGAACTCCGCACACATCTGCCCGACGGGACCTGCGCCCCAGATCGCAACGACATCGCCGTCCTTGACACCCGTGTCGGTGACGCAGTGCCAGGCTGTGCAGAGCACATCGGAGAGGTAGAGCCCCTTCTCATCGGGGACGTTATCCGGGAGCTGGAGCAGATTGACATCTCCGTACGGGACTCGGACGTACTCTGACTGCCCACCAGCGAATCCTCCTGTGAAGTGGGAGTATCCAAAGATGCCTATGCCACAGTAATCAGCACCCATATCCCCTCCACCCAGCCTTTTCCCAATGACGAAGAGACCATGAGCTTACCAGCTGTCCGGCCACCGTACAGCACATTCGCGATCTTGTTGTTGTTCGTCCGGTCACACACCGAAGAAAGCTTCCGCTGGCAGTAGAAGCACTCGCCGCACGCAATCTGGAAGGATGCCACGACGCGGTCGCCGACCTTGACCTTTTTGGCGGCTGGTCCGACGCTCTCCACGACGCCGCAGAACTCGTGTCCGAGGACATCGCCCTTTTGGAGCTCTGGGACGACACCTGAAATACATATCAATATACTATTATACCAATGAACGGGGAATTGGAACAAGATCGTGAAAGTACAACATACCGTGGTAGAGATGGAGATCACTCCCGCAGATCGTACTGCCCGTCACCTTGACGATGACATCTCCATCCTCGATGATTCTCGGTTTGGCGGTTTCGACTGTAACAAGCGTCAGCAAAATACTGTACTCATCAGAAACGAACAAACAGGCGAATGGGATAAAACCACCCGGACAAAGAAAGGAAAGGAAAAGAGAGGGAAACAAAAAAAAAAGAAAACCCACCCAACTTGACCGAATTCTTCCCGTTCCACGTGAGGGCCTTCATCCTGGCGCCGTCCTGGTCCCCATAGTCCTTCTGGGCGGGATTCGACACGTCCGTCGTGATTGTGGCATCGCTGGTGTTGCCGATGATCTTCTCGACGACGGTGGCGGCTTGGGTAGCAGCTGCCATCTTGAAGGAATTGAATTTCTCTCACACGCGACGTTTCAATCAATTCTCAATAGCTGTTGCTGCTGTTTGTTTCCTAGGAACTCATATATATACTGTTTTCCCGTTTTGTGCAATTATTAGACAAATAATGTAAGTACTAATGTTACAGCCCCGGCGTTAGTAGTATGTACATGTACTACATGTACATTGAACATATACATACATCCTGCAGCCAGGAGACATCAAGACGCCCGTCCCCAGGTCGTTATTATGATTATTATTATTACTGGACGGGACATGTACCAAATGCTTGCCACGGGCGTGTCATCTTTCCGCGCCCAGAGACGGATGCCCTGACATCATCCTGAGGTAGACAGCACACTCAGGGAACGTCAATTGACACGTGTCTGCACCACTGGCATCCGTTCAAAGCCCTGGTTCGTAGGCTGGGAAGAAAGTGCTGCTGGGATTTGGATTCTATGTGGGTGGTTGTTCTAACAAACGTCGGTTGGTTACCTACTATGAGTACTGTACCTAAGGTACAGTACTTACCTAGGTACAGTACCTGGGAGGTAGGTAAGATGGGTACGGCTCGTCATCATGGTAACCTTAACCGTGGCATTGGCTGGTTATCTACCTAATCTACCTTCTTAAAAAGCCCATGATTGTACTGTGCATACCGTACGTAGGACCTCTGCAATACTACTAGTGCTATGGACGTGGACGCTAAAAGCTCACTCCATGGGCAGTGCGGACGGTTTTCGCAGGCGTGCATGCATGCATCCTATCTAGGTAGCTAGGCAGTGGGTTAAGTCCTGGGGTTCGACATCCCGACGTATCGACGTTTCGAGCGCTCTCTCATTGATTTTTATTTTCTTTCTAGAACAAAAAGAGTAGTCAAGTCATTTCCGTAGGGATATAAGCGAAATAAGTGAGGCTCTCTTTCTCCTTTCCTTTTTCCCCGCTAATGGCGACTTTGACAGCATAAATGCAAATAATACATAAAAGAACCCGCTCCCAGGAACAGGTACAGGGCATGTCGAGATGCATGTTAGGTAGGTAGTTATACAGTTTCCCCAAGTCTGTATGATACGTATCACATGAGAGGGAAAAAGGAAATTTCAAAAAGGGGAGTTTTGATTGACATCATGATTGTTGCTGCTCCTCTCCTTCAGTAATCTGCCGGCGCTGCGGCTCCTCGCGTTGACCGGTCAGGGCGGATTTCTGCTTCAGGTAGTTGCGGACGATGTTCTCAACGCTGCCGATGTCGTGCTTGGGTTGTCTAAACCGGTTTCATGTCAACCTTTTGCTCACGATGGATCTAAAAGGGCTCCAGGAAATGAAACGCACCTCATGTAGTGCAGCCTAGCCCGCCTCTTCCTCTTCTCGGTGCGCTGCACAATCTCCACGCCCTCGACGTTCGGGCTGAACACCTTGATCCACATCTCCACCGGGACCCTCGTCAGCTCGTTGCGCAGCAGGAACGCCGTGTCCACACCCCGCAGCCGGATGCTCAGGCAGACGCCCGCGAACGGGTCGCCGCTCTTGAAGGTCACGCGCAGGATGTCGCCGACCTTGACGCTGCGCGGGTTGCGGCGGTAGTCGAAGAGGGCCTTGCGCTCGCCCGTGGGGTCGAGCACGGCAAGCTGCGCCTCATTGACGGTGGTGACGGGGTCTTTACATTTCGTGGCGGCGGATGGGGGAGGGGGGTAGATCTTCAGCGGCTTTTTGACTGCGTCGAGCGAAAAGTAGGGTCAGCCGATGTGGATGCAATTGGCGGGGAATAACTCTGCTTCCCAAGCCAGGATATCAGGATCGCAGTAAAACAAAATCGTACCTTGATCGGGTCTGTATCGAGTCGGGATCTGGGAGTAGAACTGCGGCGGCAGGTTCGCCGGAAGAGGCTTCTGTTCTGGCTTCGGCGAGTAGATGGTCGTGAGCGATCGCCGACATAGTATCTGCGGCGGTCTCAATTCTGCAATTGCGGACCGCAAGGAGCTCAGCGGCCGCAGGGCCGATAATGATGCCGCCATGGCTGGGAGAGAGGGGCTGGTGTCGACCTGAGGAACTTGGAGATCTCGAAACCCGCGAGGTTTGAAGCCCAGCGCTGGTCCGAGCGTGGCAGAGATTCGGCGCCAAGCCTCGAGTTGCCTGTTCGGGTCAACTCCAGGTCCTTCTCCAGATTTGGCCTGCCCGCCGGAAGTTTTTACGGCGCAGCGCAGTCGGTCTCGCGACCGTTCAACCCCGCATCTCTGCCTCCTTTCTCGTTTTGTGTGCCTGGGTTGGTTTATTCCAGGGTTAGGGGGACACTTTTTCTTGTTGGGAACCGGGGAAAAGCGGTATCGCGTGCGTTTCTTCGAAAATACACAATGGCGCAAAGCGCCGTGGGCTGGCTCTTCCGCTGCCAGAGTTGTCTCCGTCAATCGATCACTTCCATCAGACAGACTCGCAGCTACTCAAAAAATGGTAAATGAATTGATCCTTTCCTGCTATGTCTCCTCTCTCTACGTGGCAATGCTAATTGGTGCTTTCTCGTGCAGCCATTCCTACCTTCTCTCCGACGTCCTCCCCGGAGCTCGACCAGGCCCTGAACCGGTTCCGAGAGGAGCTCTTCATCCCCTTCGGTCTCGGGGAGAAGCAGAGAAAGTTGATGTTCCGGCAAAAGTACTCCGAGAAGCTCAACGAGGAACCCATCTCGGTGACCATCGGCGAAAATGAGCAGTTCCAGCTGCGGCCCATGGACCCGCAGTCGCGGCCGAAGAACCAGGAGATCACCAAGGTCGTGTCGCTGATGAAGACGACCAAGGACTGGCAGAACATCATCCCCTTCCTGGCCGGCCTGCGCCTGGCGCGCCGCGTCCTCAAGCCCGACCGCTGGGAGTGGCTGATCCGCAAGGCGGCCGCGGCCGACGCCCTCGGCATCATGCTCGAGTGCGCGAAGCAGTCGGAGCGGACGGGCCTGCGCCTGAACAACGTCGGCGTCGTCCAGAAGTTCTACTTCATGCTGCACCAGAAGGCGCAGGCCGCGGATTTCCAGGGCGCCCACCTCAACAAGGCCCTCAGCCTGGCGAAGCAGGCGGCCATGCTCATGGAGGCCCCGGAGCACGTGGTGCACGACGTGCAGCAGGACCCTAAGCGGCGGCCCTTCGTCATCGGCGTGCTGCTGGAGCTGAGTGCGGCGCGCGCTCTGAACGAGTTTGGGGGCCAGGACGAGGGCGGACACGTCCGCGCGTACGCCCAGCGGCTGCTGGCAACCTGGCCTCTCGGGTCCTTCGACGCGCAGACCAAGGAATGGGTGCGAATCGACCGGATGCTGCAGGAGAACGTCCCCATCTACAATGGAATGAAGCTGGCGCTGCAGGTGAACGGCATCGCAAGCGACAAGGCCCTCAACAACGGCTTGAAGGCTTGCGTGAACGAGCTAGAAAGGCTGATCAGGGAGCAGACGAAGAACGCCCCAGCGGAGGTCAAGGAGCAACCGACGCTGGGCTATAAACAGATCCAGCTCTTGGCCCCAGATTTGAACTAGTGTTTTCCCTTTCATGTTTACGATAACCATTGTATATTATAAGACACTTCGGTTCCCCTATTAGGAAAGAAATGTCTTTGGTTTGTTCAATAGCGACATGCTCAGAAATGCGAGTGGATTGAAACCAATCATGTCATCACCATCAGAACTGCACATTTTTAGAGAAATCTCATGTCAATATCAAGAGCCGTCAGTGAGTAGACAGTATTTCTCATCCGATGCAAAATCATGAATAAAACTCCCGAAACTAGTTCGCTATCATTCGTGAGCGCTGCGTTTTACTTAAAAGAGACCGGAACATCACTATGAACACAACTCCAGTGTGTTGTCATCGCGGAAACGTCCTCGAGCCGGCAGGGTTGCTTTTCCAGATGCAACGGCAGGACCAGCCACGGTGATCTGAAGATAGCAGTTAGTAACAGATCCCTACTTTGGCACTCCAAGGCGGGAGGAAGCGTTGGATGCTAACCTGTCCCTCTACGACCCTCTCGAGCCCAGAATCCTCTGGGTGGCCAGTCAAAGTAATCTCAACGCTTCCCAGTGGAGCTCCGAAGTGACCCGGTCCATCATGCATTCTGTAGTCGAATACATGCGTTTGGGCAAGTGCACCTGCCACTCTGGGACCGGTCAACGCGTACACCACACGAGCGCCGGTGAAGATTCTAAGGTCAGTCAATTGACTGGAGCTCAGACGATCCTTATCGCTGGCATCGACGCGGTGGGAAACGAACAACAGCCGGAGCTTGTCAAGGGACAGTTCAGCTGTTGGTCCGATATTGGCAAGTCGGCTAAGGAAATTAGGTGTGGGCATGTAACCCGCATCCAGACTCCGTGCCTGGAACCAGCGGCCAATTTTCGAGAGAATACCCGTATGTGGCCGCATGAGCTTCTCGTGGTAATCGGACATGGTACGGGATGAAGCAATGATAACCGTTGGCGAAACGCCAGCAGTGGCGAGTGCAAAGTCGACCCCTTCTTCGGCGACAGAGTTGAGAGCAACAGACGCGTTCGAAAAGAGGGCTGCCATTGTCAAGCACAGAGGGTACGGACGATAAAGGGAATCGATGGAAAGAACCAGATCGTCAGGGGACAATCGCTGGCCACGAGGCAATGCAGAGACCAGTGCACCGATGGCGGACACAAGGTTCTATTCGCGTGAGTAATACAGAGCAATGAGCTTATTGAAAAGACATACCTTTGGTGTATACTCAATAAATTCACCAATACCTGAAGATGGCCAGACAGTCACGACGGACGGTGTCTCTGACTTTGGCTCAAAAGCAGGGACCTCAGAGCCCACAAAGCCCTTCTTATCTTTAACCAATTCGTGCCAGACAGCAACCTCGAGACTGCCCCCGATGCCATGCGGCACCTCGTTCCAGTCCATATGTCTGCTGCCTTGCTTTGCAACCCAAACGATATGGCTGAGTTGCTTACTGCCCTTCGTGACAACGGAGAGGTCGACAGTACCAGCCTCAGCAATCAAGAGTTCCGCCTGTGCCTTCTGTAGATAGGTTGACAGAGTTTCCGCTGGGAGATTGCGGGGAACAATGACGGTCTTAAATCCATAGAAAGCGCCCGCTGTCGACAAATCGTCAGCGTTCACATATTCTCAGGAGCGATGGTATAGATCACGAACCGAATACAGCAGCAAGCAGTTCAACCGAGTCAGGGAGACATATCACAGCTGTCTTTGCTGCCGAGTCCCTAATATACTGCCCGATAACGTTGATTTCCCGAGTGACGTCGTCCAGGTTATGTTCCTCCACATTCTTTCCCAAGACCGTATAGATCTTTCCTTGCTTCCCAGAAACCGTGCCATCCTCATTCACCGCGCCGCGCACAGCAGCCCTCCAGATCTCGCGCAGATCGCCATTTCTTCCACCAGTCCACCTTGGCGCCCCGGGGTCCCTGATATTTAATCCAGACTTGAGCGGGAAACCGTACGGCGTTTCTAAGTTTCTGAATGCCGCAGATTCACCAGGTTGTCTGACTGGTGCCTCGGTCGCCTGACGGGCAAGCAAGTACGGATGCACATCGGGCTCCTTGGAGAATACCAAGGTATAGCCGAAGAAGAGCACGACGGCCGTAGCGATGAGGGTCGAGTAGATGTTCCAGTCCGACAAGATGTCGGCCACGAAGGCGTCGACCTTCGCCAGACCTGACGCCTCAGAAGCCATGTTCAGGAGCTTCACGTTGAAGTCATGCGCGAGGAGGATGACGGCAGCGGTGTGGGCAGGCCGTGGAACGGTAGTCGGCGATGATCGCGATGTGGAGATGGCGCTGGCGTCCGCCGCCCACGCCTGCGCCGCCCGGTGGCTTGGGGCACGCGCTTGCGGAAGTGCGGCAAAGGCGTCTCTGCTCCTGTTGACAGTAAGATCCAAACAAGCCCAGCGACAGCAGCCTTTGTTCGCGACTATGACCCTCGCCCCCTTTGCACCGTAGCTCGATCTTCTCTGCTATGCGAACGATCGAGCAACACGGTTGAGGGGCTCCACAGGTAGGTTTGGTAAGTTTCCTCCCAAGGTGAGTGCGCGTGTTCCCCGCCCCTGTGCCCTCTGCTCAAAGACCCGGAGCTCACTCAGTCACGTAGTAATAATATCGTTCCTGTTTACCTGCGTATTTGCCCCCGCGATCAATGGCGTCTCCATCTGTCCCATCGACCCCCGGCGCATCACCAGCGCCCGACATTCAGACACCTGGGAAGTGGCGGCACCCTCGTCTGAATGAGATTGTCAGGCGGCAGAATGCTGCTATCTTTGACGACCGCAACATAAAGAAGATTCTTTGCAACGGCGGCGCGCTGGCTGCGACCTGGTTTTTCGGAGGCATTTTCAAATCATAGTGAGTGAAGCCCACATTGGGGTGTTGTATTGCATTCCGTTGTTGACAGGAATCTAGCGCGCTCAAATTGCAGCGGCTCGTCCAATACCAAACATATCCTGACCTGTTGCTCCTCATAATACGATTGTTCTTCCTTATGAACATATTCGTTGCGCTGTACCCTCTATTTCGGCCAAAGGACGATCTCTCCGACATCCCTCTCACGCCATCGCAACGTGCTCTCCTCGGACTTGACCCCACAGTTACCCCTCCAGCCACTCCTGGAACACAGTATATAACTCCCCCGAGATATAGACTTTCCTCTGCATCACGACAAGCGAGTCCGGCCAGCCGAGGGACTTCCCCTCTACCAGCAAGCGGGCCCCTTTCATCAGGCCGCAGGGCTTCTATGGGCGCTTCTTTCTCGCCTTCCGCGAGTCCGCTATTTCAGAAGGCTGTTACAAGTGGGAACAGGGAAAGTGTACGTAGACAGAGCTTCGGGTCTCCTTCGCCTTTGAGTTCGAGTTCGCCATTCAGAGATTCTCTTTCTTCTAGCATTGGGCGAGGACCTGCCTCGCCATCGCCGGTGGGAAGCAAGCGTAGCAGTTTGGGGCTGAGCAATAAGTGGTTGTATGAGAAAAACAGCCGAAGGTTGTCCGGCAATGCTGTGTTTTAGTGGTCGCTGATCCGATATTTGCTCGTCCTGGTTATGCAACTTGGCTTTGCGAAAAGTGTAAAACCTTGGTTTTAGGGCAGCATTGTTATGATATAGTTTTTGAGCATAAATAGAATGTTTTATGTGCTTTCTGATGATATTTCTCACAGTAAAAATTGCCGTGTTGTGCCATGCATATGTTTGTAGTCCTCTAGAGATGTACTCCGTAGTGAGGCATTCACCCGCAGCTCTCGGCGACGCAACAGGCTCGCCTAGAACCTGCAGCGTGTCCGGGCATTCGCAACGCAGGCGACGCGCAGCATAACCACGTCGAGGTCGATGCCCGTAACTTGGAGTTGCCAGCGCTCCCCGTTCCAGACACTACTCACATCGCAGACGGTTTTTTAGGTTCCCTGAGTTGATGAGCGACATCCCTTTCGTGAGCGGTTTGGTGACTTCGTTATGGGGGCCTCAGAGTCCAAGCTTGTCTTCAAGCAGGGCATCTTTCGCCTCTCCGAGGACAAAGAAATAGCAGCGGACGACCCGTACTGGGCCAGAGTGCGTTAATTCCTTTGATGATGGATGTTTGGTGTTCCTTTCTTGCTGACCAGCTCTCCGAAGTTCTGGGAGCTCCCAGAATCGACCGAGGATGTCTTCAGCCTATTTACAGCTGCGGACATACGACGGACCCGAGATACGGCGTTTTCGAATTTTGAAACACTGATCCTCGCGGTGACTTCTCGTCTGATTGTTCTCAAGAACCATCCCTCGTTCCCAGACCCGGAGCTCGCCCCTGACCGCGACGCGCTGAACTGCATTCGCATCCTCACCCGGTTACTTCCGTTCATCTACGAGGCAGAGCATTTGGAAGAATGGGAAGAGAGATTTTTCTGGGCCCGTCGCAAGAAGAAGACCCGGCAGGCGCAGATCGCATCGGAAGTCCTGTTTGATCAGGCGCAGGGCGACGAGCAGCAGGCGCAGACACAGCGCCGGGAAAGCGACTACGAGGATGTGAAACCGTTGGCTGAGGAGTTGATAGACACCCTCATAGACCTGCTGTTCTACGCTGGATTTACCATACCGAAGCTCCCAGCTGCCAAAGGCAAGGTTACTTATGCGATCTGGCAGAGCGGAGTGGGATGTAACAGTGCGATGGCATCGAATAGGGAAATGGAGAACAATCGATGCGAAGTCCTCAGACTCCTGCTTACATTGACGGGGAAGGCTATATATATGCCACTGAGTAAGTCCTGCGGCGTGGCGACGGACAGGGGTGTCTTACAGGGGCTGACATTTTCAGATACTCTGCCTGTGCAAGGAGTCAAGGCCATTACGTATATCGCAACGTGCCCCGACAAGCAGATTGTCCTGACATTACTTTGCTCTTTGTTGAACACTGTAGGTAGAAATGGCTTCAATTTCAAGTTAGATTGCTTACGCTTGATATGCAGACTATCAAATACAATCCTGCATCATGGAGGGTTCCATATGATCACGTTGTGTGGAGAGATCCAAAGCAGACTCTTGTCATCTATTGCTTGCAATTCCTCCTGGTAATTCTCTTATATCCAATCCCCGAGGATGGACGCGGGCCCCCGCCGAAGAACTATTATCGCCATTACTTCGGACGACTGCATAGGCCCCAAGACTTCCAATTTCTCGTTGACGGAATGACCCGGGTATTAAACCAGCCTGTGAGTAGCAACCACAACCATATATAGTCTTGCGTCCTCTTGCTGACAACTATTAGATGCAAACTACGACTTCTTACCTACCCGGTAGTCAGAAGTTTGTTAAGTGGGCCCCTGAAATGCTCATTCTATTCTGGGAAGCTCTACAATGCAACAAGAGATTCAGATCATTCATAATCGACTCGCCCCGCGTATATGACTTTATGATCCTCTGTATCTTCTATACCATGGAGTACAGAACGGACCCTTCCAAGCAGGGAGTGGTCAAAATGTGCGTCTTTATTCTGCAGACTCTAAGCGTGGATCCCAACTTTGGAAAGAGCCTGAACAAGAAGTTCGAAGCTCAAGATACCTTGCCGCCGAGCATACGCCTCTCAGGCTTTAGAGGCTCATATGCGGATTATCTGATCATTGTAAGTTGCCAATTACTCCAATAACGTGAATGCTCTCAGGCTAATTATTTTATCAGTCGATACACACCCTTATGACTACAAGCAAGGGGAAGCTGGATGCCGTCTACCCCGCGCTGCTGGCCATAATAAACAACATAGCTGCTTATGCTGAGCATTTGTCGCCGACGACCTGTTCGAAAATCCTTCAGTTGTTTGCGTCAATGTCTGCTCCAAGTTTCCTGTTGGCCAACGAGATGAATCATAACCTCTTGTCTTCGTTGCTTGAATTTATCAACGCTGTTCTCGAACACCAGTTTACTAGTACGTCTCTTCACCTTCGATATCATTGTTGAGCCTGCTGGCTGACAGTCACTAGAAAACCCTTATCTCGTCTACGCCATTCTCAAATCTAGAAAGCGCTTTCAAGCCATCAGAGCTTTCACGCTCGAGAGCGCACAGCAGGAGATCGAGCGTCAAAATCAGCGAAGGAAAGAAAACGATAGTGTCACGAGTCCATCCCGTTCTCATTCAGGAGAGGAACTTCGTGGATTGTCTGGCGCGAAATCGCCTTTGAGTCACATCCCCGAGGAAGGAGGCCCTTTCGCCATCGGAGGAGACGACTCAGATGAGGATGCGGAAGGTCTAAATACTCCATCACAGTCCTCACCATCTCTTCATAATTCACGTACACCCTCGATATCATCATCGGCCGATGATAACGTTCCGCCTCAACTGCGTGGGATGTCAGAAAAAGCACGAGGGAAAATGCCTGCCGGGCAAATGTCGTTCTCGAGACAGAATAGTACGACCAGCCTGAGCGGTAATGCTGCAGCTATTCCGTCGATCAACACTGGTTTCACACCAACTGCAGCTTGGGTAAGTTAATCTTTCTTAACTCGCTCTGGTCATGCTTTTACTCACGATTTTTTATTTAGCTCGAGTCCTGGTTGCCTGAGCTTCCCCTCCACACAATTCTTACCATCATCTCCGCCATCTCACCTCATATCCCCGATGCCGCTTTGCAGTCATCTTCCAGCTCCGAAGCTCGCACCTTGATATCCAACCTCCCCACCTTCGCCGAAGAACCCCACATCCAGACCATCCTCTCCGAGCCTTCCCCTATTCGCGTGCACTCCTTTGAGTGGACCACGCTCTCCATGGGCTGGTACGAGTCCCTACTTTGGGGCTTCATCTTCGCCAGCGAGATGGTCGTCGGCTCCGCGTCTGGCTCCACGCCCGGCACCGTTGGGGTCTGGAATGGCACGGGGATCAAATTGTTCAAGGTCCAAGAGACGGCCCCGCAGGGGCCGTCACTGTTTGCGCCGAAGGGCGCCGTGGACGCCGTCGGGACCAATCTGGTGCAGCGGATCGGAAGCTTGAACCTGAGGGGATGGACTAGTAGTAATAATAATACGAGCAACAACCAGGAGACGTCTTCACAAAATGCATCTAGGGCTCCCAGCGTGAGGGAAGTATAGTATATTCTTTTGATTTATCGAGATACCATCTACGGTCCGTTGTTTGAGCTCGTTGGGGGATTTGAAATTGCTTTTTGTTTTTCTTCTCTATTCCCCTTTTTCATATGTTAGGAGGATACCAGTCTGGCGTTGTTCTATACCAAGCGGGCGTTCCTTGACCGGGGCCAATTTGTTTGTTCCCGCATATCGGTGCATTTTCCTTGTTTCCCTGGACATGGAATTTGATTCTACTGCACCTGTGTTGCTTCTGTGTACATAATGTTAATCAAGGCAGAAAGGTAGTCTGTCGTGTCAAGCTTAGCATCCGATTCATGGTTCGTGATTCACGGTAAGATGGAGCCTACTTAGTAAATATCAACAAATGTCAGTAGTAAAAGAAGACACCCGGCCATGGGCTTCTTATATTACCCCCTTGAAGCCCAAACTGGGACCTTTTGTCACATCAATAATGTGACTGTCAATGTGCTGTAACAGTTAAATCTATATAGCTAAGGCTCCCAAGTCCTTAGTTAACCACCTTCCCCCTTCCTCAAAGACTGCCAAGGACCACTGGATGTTCTTTAAGACACCGTTGCACGCAGGCGGTCCTTGCTGCAGAGTCGGATACGCTCATTGGTTATCTGCTTCCAACTCCGTGACCGCTTCTTCATAGGGACCCTTCCGACACGAGCAGGATTTGACTGCGGCGGAAGCCATTGATATCATCGCGATCTACCAATGGATAAGTTCAAATAACACATCTTGACCGCTCTGGTTGAATGGTGGTGTTTGTCAGACCTGCGGATCCTATTGTATTCGAGGTCTATACTACAAGTAGAGCCGATGTTTTTGAATACTTCGCGTCTCCGACAGACTGTTGGATCGATGATTGAATCGCGTCGACGCATGCAGTCCACGACTCGATGGCCCATGGCGAAAGTGATCCTAATGGTCCAACTAGGCAGCTTTTGCTCGGCTGTGCATCTGTCAAGTCGAACGTTCTTCCACGTGGGGAGGAGATTGGGAGCTCGGCCGTCGGCAGATCGACGTTGTCGATCGACCCCTGCTTCTGCCGTCCAATCCCGGAGAGCAAGAGAGCATCGACGATTCAACTACAAGACCTCCGTACGCTCTCCTGTCCGAGGACACTCTCTTTCTTTTTGTCTTTGGCTCGGAAAGAATCTCTCCTGTCGTTCGCTGTCTCCTGTCCCTTCGTTGCCAATTGCTCCTTGAAGAAAATGAAGTTCTTCCCATCCGCGTCGACGTCATCGCTCTTGACCGCTACATCGGCGGTTATCCTTGCGAGCTCGAAGCTTGCCGCGGAAGCTGAGATCTCGCAAAGTCTCCAGAACGTCCTGAAGAACACTCATGGAAGCGAGGCATATCATTACCCCACGGACTTTACAAGGGGAATTATGCCCGTAAGTGTTCAGATGCAGCCCAGCAGGAGTGGCGGAGATAGGAAGCTCTCTGCCGGGGAGCTTGGAGCTTTCAGCTAACCCATTGCCCTGCCCACCTATAGATTCCCGTCCACTCCCACAAGTATGCTGGTGTCTCCAGCTCATAAGCTGGAAGAGGTTGAGTCTCTTGTCTGTGGTCAATTGCTGACGGACCCCAAGCGACTACTGGAGGGACGTGCCCTTCTATAGCGGTACGCATGTGACGCTCTAATTTCCCCTCAACCCGTACAATGCTGATGGAGATCCTAGCTCTTTCTAAGGGATGCATTTCGACAGAAGCCGATGTTTGGCTGTTCAATGGCACCCTTTATGTACGTGTCCTCTATGCAGTTGCCCTCGTGGGCTCACGGACCATGTGCTCAAGGTGGAACAGGTCGGTCACGACGAGTCATCCTTGACCGAGGAGCGCACCCTCCAATCATTATATATCAACCCGATCCTGGATACCCTGAAACGCCAGAACCCCACTACTCGCTTCGTGACTTCAAAAACCAAGAAGTGAGTGGCCATGTGGAATTCCCAATACCCGCAACAGCGTTCCACGTGCTGATGCTCGAATGTTTCTTGCAGCGGCGTCTTTGATACAGACACCTCTCAAACCCTCTATTTCTTTATCGACCTGAAGACCTCTGGCCCTGAAACGTTCAAGGCCGTCATTTCCGCCCTCGAACCCCTTCGCGAACAGGGCTACCTCACAACCCTCAAAGATAATGAAACTATTATCAATGGTCCTGTTACGGTCATATGCACAGGAAATACTCCGCTAAATATGGTGGGACCTGTCGCTAATCGCGACTACTTCTTCGACGCCCATCTCGAATCACTCAATGACACCCAGTACGCGGATGTCACATCGCTGATCTCGCCAATCGCATCGACAAACTTCGAAGAGGTTTTTGGAAAGGTCGCTTCGGACACAGATCCTGTGTTGACCGAAGAGCAGCTGAGCGTGCTCCGTGCACAGATAGCTACGGCTAAAAGCAGAGGAATTGGTGTCCGCTACTGGAACACCCCATACTACCCGATCAGGCTGCGGAACGAGATCTGGAGGACGCTGTTGAGGGAAGGCGTCACCTTGCTAAACGCCGACGACTTGGATGCTGTGGCAGAATTTTTCTAAAGCTGTTTCCTTTTCGTCCTACTATATATACATAATGCTCTATTGAGATTTATATCTGCATCTATTCGGCATGAAGATCTCGGGGGCAATGGCCTTGTCCTGTACTATCACTGACCACCTTTCCACTGATGACTCCAGGTCAATATTTACGATCGAGTGATTCATTTGAGTATATACCGCATGGGAAATGAAAAAAACCCGCCATGTACAGTACAATTGGAAACTAGGAATATACGACGTAATCGTCGCACATTGGAATTGATATTGAAATTGACCACAGTGAATTCAAATTCCAAGATCTGTCAGAAAGGAATTTCTCAGGCGCTGAACGGGAATGCCAATAAAAAAGTGCAGTTCTGAGATAATGTTCTCTAGGACCAGGAAAGGTATATGATCACGTGATGTGATTCTAAGTGGAACGCGCCCTGGCGTTCCCGACGCGTTCTTCTATTAAGCTTCCTTTCTTGAAAGGCCCCAAACTCCTGTCATCCCAGTGTTGAGTAGACAGCCATAGCACATGCATTCGGCTTAGGTATATAATCCAGATGTCTAAACCTGAACTCAGTGACCTCCTTGCTGAAGTTCTCCCGAAAGATGTGAAGATTACCCTTCATCATATCTCAACACCCCCAACTCTATGCGAGGCCATCTTTTCGGCCCCGCCAGGAGAAGATCCCGAGACAACGTTCTGTGAGAATCACTTCCTGACAGTGTCGATCAATCGCAATGACATAGTTGAAGAGGAGCTCCTCGTCTTCGGGATCGAAGTCTTGATCTACAGCACGGACCGCCTTACAACCATCTTCATCTCTAAGGCGGACTCGACTGGCAACTTGCGCCTGTTGAAGACTCCACCCAAGATCTCACTCATCAGGGTGATTTCGACCACTTTTCTCTCCTACTTGGTGCAGACTCGTCAGCGACCAGGTGTCAGACTTGTTCTGTCGCTGTTTGCGCGCGCTCAGAACCAGTACTTGTTTCCGGGCAGCGTGGACAATGCGGGCAAACATGTCTTGGACGACCGAGGCCTGATCAAGTGGTGGTGCCGAGTAGTTGATCCAATTTTGAGAGAATACGAGCCGGAGTCACGGTCCCAGGACAAGAGTCTGCCCGACCAGAAAGTCGAATCAGCAAAGAGTTCGGCGACCGCGTATTTGATCATTCCGGGCTGTGACAAGTTCGAGACAAAAGCATTCTTCCCGCCTACGGCAAAATTAGATGACAAGGACCATCCCAGATGGGTCAACTCTTATCCTCTCCATCAAATCTGCAAGAACGCAGGAGCTCCTCCAAGGTGCTTGGTCCCCCGATTCCCGGATGACCCCAAAGCGCGCTTCCTTATCGACTTGGACGACGAGCTGCCAGAACGGACGGAGTCGACCGACTCCGCCAAGAGAGAAAATGCAGGGCAGTGGAAGAGCGTCAAGTCCTTGGACCAGTTCTGGGAGATGATGTCCTTTCGACAGGAGTGTTCTGCCGGGAGACTCACTGGGTTCCTGTGGTTGGTGATCAATCCTCCGGGTCTGGTCAACTCCGATGACATAGCGGATCAAGCGCCTCGGCCTAGTGAGACCGACACGGCTGCATTCAGTCTTCCTACGCCACAGGCATCCCAGACTGAAAACGTTACCGTTATCCGCCGAGAAGAATCTACAGAGAAAGGCTCAACTACTACTTCAGAGGTTCACGTCTCGGTAACGGAAAATATACAGGCGCCTGACTCGGATAAGTCGAAGAATGACGAAAGACCGCCTCAGCCACCGAGCTCTTCGATTGAAGGACCTCCGAGGGTACAGCCAAGTACCTCCAATCCGTTTTTCTGGCCCGAGGCTGGAAGAGGACATGTCATTTTGAGCGACAAGGATTACAAAAGCGCCATTGAATTCCTTCTCGAGCAGGACTTTGAAAACGAGGAAGTCTCCATCACTAGCACAAGAGCGTGGGTTAGCAAGGTTGCTTCTCTGGCAGACACACTGTGGTGGGGTGAGTATGTCATGGGGAGGAATACCAAGGCTGAAAGGACCGTTCAGCCTCCAGAGGCAGGCAACTTGATGGATACAGGCCTGGTCCGGAAGCGAAAGAAGGAAGACGGTGAGGATGGCAAGGTTCCGAGCACTGAAAATGGTGAGGTGAATCTACCATCCGCCCAACCGGAGCCGTCGCCCAGTGTCAACGTTCTCAATGCAAGTTTTGTTAGGAAAAAGAAGAAGACATGACTTGGAATGGCGTTTCGGATGTATACTCGGGAGTATAATGAGGTTTTGGAGTTTCTGATTGGGGAGGAGTCTAGCGCGGAGTTTGCGAGTTAACAGGTGTTTACCATTATTTGACCGGCCCAGGAGTTTTTTTTTTGTTGGTTGGAAGGAGAAATGTCTTCGGAGACTGTTTTATTACTTTTTCTAATCCTATTTTACTGTTGTCTTCTCCGCACTCTAGGCGGAAGAAAAGCAAATCTGCTTCTTTGCTTCTTCGAATCCAACCCGTGTTTGCATCTTTCTTGTTTTGGAAGAGGAGGCTAGACAACCGTCGACCTCGTGTTCTATTTCTGTCCAGTTGACTCTTAGCGCAAAGCATCGCATCGATCATAACATTGGATAGAATGCCACCAGCAGTTGTTGGTTGCGACAGATCAGCCACTAACGTCGCTGCTTGTCTACTACCACTACTCCGTACTGCATATAACGCCAACGTGCCGGCTTCTCCAAGCCTCTCGTGTACGCTTTACATTTCTATCTTTCGGCTCATGGACAATCATTAGTCTATCTCCTCGACGAATATTGGAGTTCAATGATTAGGGCCTTTCTCTATCTTCCAAGTGTATTATCATCTTAGGTAACTGCCGCAGAAGGCAGCGGATGTCCGCCGTTTCATTTGCCGCCTATACATAATCCACAAGAAAGATGCTGACCGACCGCAGACATGATAGATGCCAGTCAACCACCGCTTATCACTATTCTTGTGGACAAAAAAATGCTGTCAGGGGAAACTGTGTATTTGACGAGGAGTGTGTTATGCGCTCGACGTTGGCCTGTTCTTGCGTGCCATATAGTAAGTACTTTTGTAGTCGGTTTCTGCTAGGATTGTTATTTTATTGCTCTTATTCCTCGGGCTCTGGATTGGCGCTTCTTGCAGGGGAGTGGGGAGAAGAAGGAGGAAGACAGTGCGCTGGTTTGAAGGGACTAAGGGTGGTGCAAAGGTCTCGACCTTCAATGAGGAAGATGAGACGATTGCAACGGCGCACAATGATAGTAGTAATGAACGGAGATGATCGGATTGAAAATACGTGTGGGTTGCAAATATTGTTTTCTTGTAGACTCTATCCTACTTTTCTGTTGGAATATATGAAGTCGGAAACTTGCAAGACAAATCAGGTAGGCGTTGCCTTTTTTGTCCAACACTTTTGTCGTTTTATGGCTCGAGTTTTGATCCATTATTGCGCCAAGCAAATAGTGTTAGGCAACTGCGATCTTTTTCAATGATTCTTACTAGTACCTACATCTTAGCTACCTAACTTAAGCTGCTGCAGGTATTATCCTCCGATTTGGATTTTCAAAATTCTGGCCTTCAGAACAACCGTCTCCAGTCTTGGCCAGCAGACACTCAGAACAGCGCCGGTATTTTGTGTTGGTGAAATCTGCATAGCGCCAGGAACCATGCAGCTCAAGATACTATAAATAGAACTGATCAATCAACCAGCCATCTGTACTCTGTAATTTTCTGAGCAGACATAGGGTCGAAGTGTTATAGATCATGAATTGCTCTGTGTACGTGAGATGACAGCGGTTCGGAACACAATACCTGTTTTGAATCAGCTGCTGGGTGAGCAGTGATTCAGGCATCTGACCATCTGACCATCTGAGCATAGGGAACTATATGAACTGAAGGTCCAGGCTTTTCTTTGTCCATTCGGGGCACAGGCACATCCGTGGCGAGCCGAACCGCACCACGGGAGCTTCCCGGATATCGAGGAACGACGGACGAGCAAACGAGATGTTGATATAAATAATAACGACTGGCCTTCCATGTCGGTGCCAAGCGTCTGCCTGGTCTGTCCAACAAGAACAACATGTTGCAGGAATAAATACATAGATGCTAAGGCAGACTGGGGATATCTCGGCGCCCCACCGCAGGGCGGCACGGCGGAGGGGCCCGCGTCCACCGCGCCGGCCAGCGCATCCCGACGATCAAGAAAACGCTCCGCCGCCATCCGATCCGTTTGACGGTCCGGATCAGCATTGAAAATCGCTCCTGTCGCTCGTCCAGAGCTTTTCTTCTCTCCTCTTAGGATGCTCTCTTCGCCGAGCGCGTGCGTTTCCGCAGCTTCGTCCGCCCGTCGCTGTGTCCGCCCATGCTAAAACCCAATCCGAACTCGAGCTCTCTCGATGTCGGACGCGCCGTCGACGGCGGCCAGGGCGGCGCGCCTGCATGGCTTCTTGCGCTGGGATGGGTAGGCTTGATCTGGTACTTCGCGGTCGTTGCGGTCTGCGCTCTGGGATATTTCCAATTGTAGGTTTCTGGTGTTGGATTCCCATTTTCCTGGCCTGGTGATGTGATGTGATGCGCCGGATTCGATTTGTTGATATGAGCTAACGCGGAACCCGTACCACCAGATGGAAACACTACTCGCGTACGTCGTACAGGTCCTTTTCCTCTGCGAATCCCTCCCAGGCCCCCCATGTCACTGTCATTCGCCCTGTCAAGGGCCTCGAGCCGCATCTCTACGAATGCCTGGCTGCGACCTTCCGGCAGGACTATCCCAGTGACAAGTTGACCATCTACCTCTGTGTAGATTCCCGGAGAGATCCTGCCTTTCCGACTCTGGAGAGGCTCCTCGCGGACTTTCCACACGTCGATGCGCGTATATACGTCGAAGAGGAGGACCCGTTGCTCCAGCCAGGCAGCTCGTACGCGCTTGGCCCGAACCCCAAGATCAGGAATATGAGCCGTGCATATCGGGAGGCGAAGGGTGACATTGTCTGGATCATTGACTGCAATGTCTGGGTTGGACGAGGTGTCTGCGGCCGGATGGTCGACAAACTGTGCGGTTTTGGATCTGGGAAGCAGGGGCAGAAGTATAAATTCGTGCACCACCTGCCCATCGCGGTGGATGTGGACGCGGAGCGTGGCTTGAAACAGGAGCGTCAGGCGCTTCTGGAGAGTCATACTAATGGCGACGGTGATATCCTGGTCGGGGATGAGATGGACGTAGGGAAAGTCGGCCGCAAGGAATTGACATTCAGCTCTCTGCTGAAAAACCATGGTGGTAGGCTGGAGGAGCTGTTTCTCTCTTCGTCGCATGCGAAGATGTACACTGCCATCAACACGGTTCTGGTCGCTCCGTGCATCGTGGGCAAGTCCAACATGTTCCGCCGCTCGCATCTCGACTATCTCACTACCCCTTCTCCGACTGATCCTCATCCGCGAAATCCCGGGATTGATTACTTCTCTGACAACATCTGCGAGGACCACTTGATCGGAGACCTCCTCTGGAAGAAGCAAATCCGGGAAGAGAAGGAAGACGGCGAGCGATGGGGCAAGCATGCGCTTGTCCTTGGAGACCTGGCCGTTCAGCCCGTTGCGAAAATGAGCGTAAAAGCCTACATCGCACGTCGCGTCCGATGGCAGCGGGTACGCAAGTTTACGGTTCTTGCCGCAACCTTCGTTGAACCTGGCACGGAGTCATTTCTCTGCTCCGTCTACGGGGCTTTCGGGGTGACGACCTCGGTGGCCCAATGCCTTCAACGAAATGGGGTTAATGTATGTCCGCATCTGAGCACCTGGAGCGCGTTCTTCGCATTGTGGTTCTTCAGCGTGGCCCTGTGGGCCATCACCGACTGGACCTTGTATCTGAAGTTACACTCAGGAGCAACGGTCGAGGTAGACGAGCACACGCCGGCCTTTGCTCGTCCGCTCCCTAGGGGGTCTGCAAGGCGCCCATTCCTGCATTGGCTCGCAGCCTGGCTAGGACGGGAAGCCCTGGCCCTGCCCATTTGGATATGGGCTTTCTGGGGCGGCGTTACCATCGTCTGGCGGGACCAGACCTTCAAGGTCGGCTTGGACATGAAGGTTCGGGCGATTGGTCCAGCTCCTGGTAGCAGTCGATTCAAATCCGTCTCGATGGACGGTTCTTACGATGGCACGGTTCCGCTCATGGGCCGCAGTAGTGCTGTACAAAGTCAGGGCCGGAATACTCGGGAGGAGAGGAACAAGGTTAGGCGAGATTAATGGGTTGAGTTGATACCAGGTAATCATTAGATGTGTTTTCTTTGGCATATGTATTTCATGATTAATCGACCGTTTGTACAGTGTATACTTGGATTCATGATAACTTTTTTTTTCTTTTCTTAACAAAGTATGCATATCGGGTTTTATGATATCCTTTCATCAAAGAAAAGGACATAGCATCAAAAGAAGAAGAAAAGCCGGCGACACACTCCGGAAAAACAAAAAGAGGTCTTCTCGTATCCCATCAATCAAAAAAGACCCAACTCAAAACCCGTCCTTTTAGTTATGTACTCCATTCGCACCCGTCTTCTCAACCCCCTCCATCTCCTCCCCAGCATCCTCTTCCCCTTCCCCTGTCCCGTTACTCGTCCCCGCAACACCAGTCTCCAACCCAGCCGCCTTATCGCACCCCAGCAACCACTCCACGACCTGCCTCCCCTTCGACATATTCCCCACCCCTCCTTCCTCACCGTCCTTGCCCTCCCCCTCTTCGCCTTCGTTCTTCCCGTCTCCCTCCTCCTCAGACGACCACGCAGCCCGCTCCGCGAGGAAGACGGCGTCGTGGCCCGCGTCGTTCTTGATCCCGATGTCGGCGCCGGCCTCGACGAGGGCCTTGACGCAGTCGAGGTGCGTGTTCAGCGCCGCCCAGTGCAGCGGCGTGTTGCCCGAGTTGTTGCGGTAGTTGATCATCTCGGGGGCCACCTGGCCGTCTTCTGAGGCGAGGATTTGGAGGAGATAGGTGAGGATTTCTACATAGCTTCAGTTAGCCAGATACTGATACTAGGTCACTCTCAAAGGATTACCCATCACGACGTAGGAAGAGGGGGAGGGGAGGAGAAGGAAAACTTACCAACATTCCCATTCGCCGCCGGCCAGTGCAGCAGACAGTTGCCCGTGCCCCCCTCGCTCTCGTCCTCGGTGTCGATGGCGGACCGCACGATCGCAGACGCCGAGCAGTTGTGTTCGCGGCTGAAGTCGGCGATGTGCGTCTTGAGCGCCTCGAGGTCACCCACGCGGGCGTCGTAGATGAGGTCGTCGACGGCCTCGAAGGAGAGGGAGACGGGAGGTTGGGGGTTCTGGTGATGGATTGCTGGCATTGTGTCTATATCCTTTCTAGGGATGAAGGGGGGGGGGG
>Ga0008109_10000315_pt1 | contig 34156 bp, 28 predicted proteins | sample HigsolmetaGSP18D_FD_59306 | JGI IMG/M metagenome (GOLD analysis project Ga0008109, IMG submission 59306) | High solid enriched microbial communities from the Joint BioEnergy Institute, USA - SP1-8-D | ecosystem: Engineered > Bioreactor > SSF (Solid state fermentation) > Aerobic > Biomass ...
TCAGTTACTACCCTCGGTCCTATAATTATCCGGCCTTTGTATGGCAAGGTCCATAACAATTACATCATAAAGGAGTGGGAAACAATGACAGTCACAAGTAACCCCCCATCAATATAAAATTATTAAACTAAAGTTTCTGATCTGAGCAAGTGCAAACAAATGAGTGACTAAATATACCAGCTAGATAGATAGAAGGGGAAAAAAAAATAATGAGAGGAGATTCAGAGCATCTGCCTTATATCCATGTCTGATTCGACACATAAAATCGTTCGAACCCAAGAACCATCCTTCTACACGTGTGAGATATCACGCACTAGGCGTGCGCCTGCCCAAACGTAGGGGTAGTTGTGCTGATACCAGTTGACGCTGTGGAGAAGAAAGATCAGTACGTAAGTAACAGCCATAAAATTAAAACAAAACGGTGTCTATCTTCTAATGCACGGTTGAAAGGAGGGAAAAGAAGACTTACAAGGTTGTCCGGCCAGCAATCCGGGGATGAGTAGCCCACGAGCCACCGAGCACAATGTTGTGCTTCCCGTCGAAGAAGTCCGCTACATACAAGCAAGAGGAATGACTCAGCCTAAGTTGCTGTGGCATTTAGTAAGGCTCGCGGAAACTTACCCGTATATCCAGGGTAGGCCTCCATGGCCTTGAACCCGTCATGCGGTATCAGTGGCGTGCTAGTCCATTCCCACACGCCTCCCAGCTCACCCTGTCCAGCGAGCCTGTCGCCGTTCTGGATGACTGGGGTAGGGTGCCAGTGTCTGAACCCGACGTTACAGTCGTCGAGATCGATGAACACTGGCAGGGAGTCTGGGGAAGCGTGTTGAACAGGCTGGTGATCCGGACACCGGGGCTTGGCTGGGTTGCATTCGTGGAAATCGTCGCCGTCCAAAGTGTTTTCCCCGACGCGATCGACGCCATCAGCACCATTACTAATAGTAGTAGCGTCAGCCTCTCACTCCATGTTACTTGTTAAGCATAAGACCACTAACCTTCCGCCATTCGCTGCGGGAAGCACGCCATTGCTTTTAGTGCCCTTGTTGATCTGAGCAGCATACTTATAGATGCTCTTGACTTCCTCGAAAGTCGGGAGCCTGCAGCCCATCCATTTCGCATAGCCAGCCAGTTCGTCATAGGATGCGGTTACCGGCCAGTCGGCAGCCAACTCCAGCGAGACAGGGCCAAATACGGTGCGGACTGCGAAGTTCGACATGAAGTCCTTGCTTGCACAACTTGTGGGGTTGATACCCTTTGAAAGTATCGGATAGTCCTTGTTTGAACGTGCAAGAACCCAGGACGCTGGCCAGCTCCTGATGTTGTTGCTTTGCAGATACTTGGCAAATTCCCCGTTTGTGATTGCTCTGGCCTGCGCCTCGAAAGCTGGCACGGTTACCGTCCTGGGTGGTTTCTCATTATCCCATCCAAAGGAATGATCCGGTACAGTGCTTCCATCAGGGTCATCTAGCCCAATTGAAAGCTTCTGCTCCGGAATTGAGAACCACTTGTTCGGCTTCTCATTCTTTCTAGCCCGCAGAAAGATATCTTCGAAGGACGGGGTGGTGACTCCGGGAGGAGGGAGTGTCTTTTCGCTTTGAAGTAACATATAGAGGAAGGTCTCCAGGTGCATGGCCTCATGCTCAAAGCCAAGCCAAAGAGCTTCCCCGAAACACCGATCCTGTTTCAAACCCTCCATTTTCAGGAGGGACTTGACCCTGCTCCGTACTCTTTCCTGGAAGTCCAAGATCTCGCCAAGTGGTGGCCATTCGTCCGGGATCTCACTATGCGCATGACACAGCTCAGGATTATCTACATCTGGATCAATTCCGCGCTCGAAGATAGACGGATAGCTTTTAGGCTCAGTAGGCTGGCCGCGTGTCGCTCGCGTTACATGGATATCTACTGCTGTTAATAACATTTGTGCAAGGATTATACATGAAGCCTTCATAACTTACCGAGGAAGGTAGGAATGTGTCCAAGGTAGAAGATCAAAGCATTCCTGAGCTTTATCGGCTTTGATAACAGCTCCTCCTGTGGAATCATTGCCTTGGTTACAACGTCCCAAGCTCTCCAGAGAGATTCGAAATCCTCCAGACTGGGAATCGGGTGCTCAGCATATTGCGTCGGTTCCGTAGGGAAAGAAACTGTTGCGGGCGAAAGCATATGGACATCTGTTTGGGGAATAGTATGGTAAGTAAAATCTAAGGACATGCACGTTGACGTGATTGGCCCGTGGGCGCTAACGCTACGGTAGGCTTCCTTTGCAACAGAGACCTTTTGGACGGTCTAAGCTATTGACAGTGCAAAAGCCCGAATGGGCGCAGGAGGGGGGCGTAATAGTTTTATTGCTATCGCAGATAAGGGTCACTCACGGTACTCGTCAGAGCTGGTCCCGAACGCAGCGGCAGGTATTAACCCCGCATTACGCCACAATTGCTCACGTTCTCGGGAACTATATTTGAAAGCTTCTTCAAAGATAATCTTCTCGCCTTTCCGAATGATGATTCCGTTGATCGTAACATCCAATGTAGGAGAGTAGAACGCCTGGTGCCGACCCTCCTTTTCGTCATATGCGCTGACAATCTCCCACTCGCCCGGTTTGAAAGCTTCAAACCCCAGGACTGCATTAGCGTGTAACAGCCCATTCATGTAGAACTGGTGAGTGATGCCCTTTGTATCATTGTAGGCCCTAAAGACCACGTCTGGATTCTTACATGCGTCCAATCCGACGAGCATCGAGTCCAATGGACCGAGGAGCCTTGCAAACCTGCCTAGAAACCTAGCAGCTTCGGAACGGCTGAAGTTTCCAATAGAAGAGCCCATTGACAGGACACAGGTTGGCTTCCTTCTATTCTTATGGTCCTGCAGCCATGCTAGGGCATCGTCATATGTGCCATGGAGTCCATGATATCGAACGTGCGTATAGCTCATGGTCGGGACCTGGGAAAACGTGCGCTGCAGCTCCTCTAGCGAAAGGTCGAGGGCATAGTAGTCCACATTCTTCTTGGTCCTTTCAAACTCTTTGAGTAAGATCTCGATCTTGCGCAGGTTCCTAGAATACTGTTAAAAAGTCTGAAGAGGGGGGATGTGTACTGGCATAATCGTTTCGGCCACGGGATCTCAAGTAGGAGGACGACACACCCACTACCCAGCTCCACAAGCTGCGCGTCATCTGGCATCCGTTGCACGATGCTCTTGGCGTGACTAGTTAATACTTCGATCTCCGCGTTTGTCAGATAATACTCGTCCAGATAGGTGATCTCTTCAAATAGTCGAAGCCCTTCTGTATCGTAGAGCAGAATCGTTGGCAGAGATCGGGCCTTGCCATCGCCTGGGTCAAGACCACGATAGATGTCCTTTGCCAAAGAAATTTCCAAGTCATTCTGACGGATGTCAATTATCTGGACATCGTCCGCGAGGATTGCTGCTGGCGCCATAATGTCGATGCAGGGAGCGTGCACAGCGGGATTGAATCTAGGTAGGAGATGTCAAGCAAAAGATGCAGCGATGGTGTGGGACGAAAATAAGGACGACAGAGAGAAAGAAATACGCCGGTTGATAGCAGACACGTAGCTTCTCTCATCTATGTCGACGCTGGCCGTCAGTGGCTGCTTGCTTTCTGTGTGCCATGAACTCTCCAGGATAGAGTTTGGCCGCATCCATGATATAAAATCGATCATCGGCCCTCAGACCAGGTTGGTTCCTGGATCCTGCTGGGCCCCTCACCCACGGATCAGAAGAGAGTTTCACAGCAATAACCATGACGGGCGCGTTTGCCGTTCTCAACCTCTCAGAAGAGCATGCTCACCCGCGAGTGGCAGATAGGATGTTGCAGAACCCACTCTCGAGCACTGATGTCGAGTCCCACCCTGTTTGCAATGCTGACATTCTGCATGCCAGCTCCTGTCGGAAGCTCAGGATAAAACCTAGCTCCGTAGCTAATTTGCTCAAGTGGGGAGAACAAACACGCCCAGCGGAGGAGGAGTCAATAATAATGGATGGGTTCAAGGGACGGAGTAGAGTAGTACCTCTACTCTTGCCTGAGAACCTGGGAGCTCCATCTCCGCAGTCCAATGAGAAGGAGGCGGAAGACCAAGCCGCGGTCGGTGCTGACTGCGATCCCTGGGCATGACGCATCAAAAGGCCTGGATCTGCGAAGACTCGCGAAGGCAGCATGGTTGGAGACGCCGTACGATCCAACCACAGCGCCAGGGAACGAGGCGACGGTGGAGAGCGGGCGGAGTTCCAGAGCGGTTTGCCCTGTTTGCCCTGTTTGCCGCCCCCGCAGCGCGCCCCGGACGGCCCCGAAGGCTCCGCCTAAAACCTCCGCTGACGCGCCCTTGACATGCTCCATGTCAGTGCAAACCCACCCGAAAGGGTATATCCATCCGTCTCAAGCTACTCTCCACTCGAGTACACAGAGATGCAACACCGTCGATGCGGGATTTTTGCACATAGCTCTTATCGACAATGATTGCTCCCGTCCTGTAGGCTGTGGGCTTTGACAAGGACAAACATAACCAGGGCTAACCTATAATTAGATCAGCAATGAATCCTGTTCAGCCAAAGATGCTTTGGTCAGCCATCACAATAACCTTTGTCAAACATGTGTTAAATAGCCTCAGATAAACGAGAAAACAAGGGCAGCAGCGATGTGTTCTGCCTTTTCATTCAGCCAATAATGCCTTTGTTCTCTTTTGTTCTGCTTTGTCAGGGCTCATATAAAATGCTATCCACATCATTCACGCAACTTGAACTGTGGTAGCAACTTCTCTCTTGCTGACGCTTCCAAAATTGCCACTTAATTGATTGACTCGCCGTCAAAGGAATTAGTCATGTTACTGGGATTGGGTCTATCTTCAATGGTCCAAAACCACACCAATTGAACAAGATGGTTTCGAAATATCAAAAGCCCTTCAGGAACAAAAAAAAGTGCAACCTCACCCTTGACGTGAGACATTGAATCTAATTATGATTGATCTCCGCCAAGACAGCCATTGAAAGGAACAGGCCTTGGGACGTGAGACAGTGGGACCCCATCTCTTTCGGGCTGTTCCATCCATCCCCTTCACTTCTTCACTATGACTTGTCAGTGCCTAACAATTGCTCGAGTGAAAGCTCTGGAGGGAAAATCCCATCATCCTTCTTAACCTCCAGACTTCTTCCATCCATCACATGTCTCCTTTTTTCCAACATTGAAACCATATATATCTACCTCCTCATGAACATCTAATCTCCCCCCTCTTCCAATTTTCACCAACACTTCGTCCTTTCCACGCCTCCACTACTAACTAAGTCTACCAGCTTCCAACGCACAAAATGACGTCCAAAGATCCTACAGAAACAAGGAAGCTCAACTTGACAGATATGAAGGAAGCGATTACAGAGATCGATAAGAACGCGAGCCCGATACCAACGCCCAAGGAAAAGGAGTTCACAGACTCTCCAGACGAAGAACAGCTCGATATGGCTGAGGTGAAGGAAGCAATTACCGAGATCGATAAGAGCACCAGCATGACTCAGAGTTCAGCCAAGCCAACCTCCTCCTCGAGTCCTAGAGAGGATCTCCCCTCCGTGTCGAGATCTGCTGGGAACAACTTGTCTTCTAACAAGGAATCTATCAGCTCTAGCTTCAGCACCGGGAATTCTACAAAGAATAGTTCAGCATCACTTGGTGGCCAACGTCCCGTCTCTAACCCTGTGAAAGCAGGCAATTGGCCGTCCGAGAAGATCAAATATATCAACGTTGCATATTCACAAGATGATGAAAAATCGAAGGCGAGATCCAAGTTTGGAAAAGACAGCCGAACTGGAGGTTCTTCCACCACGTCGACGAGGAAAATACTGCCTGCGAGATCCAATAAGACCAAGCCGCTGAAGAGGAAACGCAGCGTCTCGCGTTCGGCAATCGATCGTCAAACAATCGAACTCTACGAAAAGAACGTGTATAACGACTGCTACTACGACAATACACCGAAGGAAGAGAAGAAGAAGAAGAAGAAGAAGAAGAAAGAGACAAAAGAGCCATGGCACCCGGACGCCACGGGCCCCGTATCCCGGAAGAACTTCCGCCGGTACCAGCTCCTGGTCGAGACGCAGATCCGCCGCCTGCGCCTCGAACGCGACGAGTACCGCAAGATGTGGAACAGGGAGAAATCGCGCGCCGACTCGGGCCTCAAGCGCTTCCGGGAGACGCGGGAGCGCATCCGAAAGGAGGTCGAGGCGGACTACGACGAGTTCAACCGCAAGCTGAGGGCGAAGCGCACCGAGCCGCAGTGGCCGCCCCCCGGGGGGGACATGTCCAAGGCCGCGTGCTGGCTGTACGACAACTTCGAGGACCAGATGAGGCAGCACCTGGTCACGGTCAAGCTGGTCGCGGCGGAGAACGAGCTGCTGATCGACAAGGACGACGAGGCCGAGAAGCTGGTCCTGGAGGCGCTCGAGGTGGCCAAGACGCTCGACTACCCGCCGCTGGAAGCCAAGTGCAAGTACTGGCTCGGACGGATCGAGTATTATCGGGGCAACGATGAGAAGGCGCTCCGATACTTCATGGAGGCAAGACCCTGCGTGGGAAAATACCAGGAGGGGGTGGAGCTCCAGCTGTATCTGAGCCTCTTCCAGCCCGGTCTCACGAAAGCGGATAGAGAGCGCATCCTGCTGAACCATGATCGTGCGCTTGTCGCAGCTCACGAGAAGGAGCTGAGAGATAGAAAGAAGAAGAAAGAAGAGGAGGCAAACAAACAAAAGACGGACAACAACCCTGCCGTGCAAGAGAAGAGCAGTACAAAGGAGACACCAAAAGAAAAAGCAGGCGCTCACTCCTCCTCCAAGACTGCTGAGACCGATCCCGAGAACTACCAGTTCGTCATCGACCCTCGCAAGCTCCCAATCGACGTCAACGCCCGCGGAGTAAAGCGCAAGATGGACGACCGTCCCGAGAACCTGATCTTCCGAAAGGCCTGGATCCGTCCGCGAAAGAAGGCCGTCAGGGACGTGACCAAACTGCGCCCGACGCTCTGGCGAACGACTGATTACGAGCCCCCGACGAAAGCCCCCCGGGCCCGAACAGCTCATCGGGGCAGGAAGTACCATCGCATCCTCCCTTACCCTTCTTCCATCCATGCTCTGCCACCCGAGGCAAACGCGAAGAACAGCACCGGCTTCACGGCCACGGGACGATACTCGGAGCTGTCATGGCTCTTCGCTTCGCTGAACTACTCCAGTTCCGCCTCCAACTCGAACTCGAACTCCAAATTCAAATCCAGTAATCGCCCACGTCCACATCCCCGGCAGTGTGCATTCACCTTTGAAAAGCATCTCACCGGCCCTGCGAAGCGGCCGCGGCGATGCGACATCTGGCCGCTGCAGTGGTCGGAGCTGCCATACCCGGTGGAAGTGTGGGAATCCTACCAACATTCCAAGCCGGTGATGACCATGAAGATACTGGAGAGGGAGATGAACCAGTACCGGACGAAGGCGGCGCCGTTCATCAAGCATCACAAGGAGTGCGAGAGGCTCCGGTACCTGGTGAGGGCTCTGTTTCCTAAGCCGGAGAAATTCTGGAGCAAGAAAGCACGGGAGTCCCTTGCCATGCTGAGCAAGAAGGGATTGATGACGCTACTGCAGGATATTTTCCGTTGGAATTCTAAGTTTGGAGGAATTCGAGGACCCGTCAAGTGGCGAACTACTAAGGAGGGAGACAATGGGGAGGCAGACGATACAGGAACCCAAGCCTGCTCAGCAGGCAAAGACAACCGGAAGGAATAAAAGCAGTGAAGAAAAGACGGCAGAGTCGACGAAGGACGAAGCCAAGGAAAAGGAGACCACCAAGCAGCCGGTGAAGGACCAGAAGCAATAGATTGCAGCTGTGCTGCAACCCGACCATGCATCAAAACTGATCCCCATCCCAGCGAAGCCGCTTCATCCCGGAAAATAAATAGCAACACCGTCGACCCGACCAGCAATGAAATGAAGCTGGACCTTCATGTCATACCCCATGACTGAATTGAATATCTTACCTACCCCCTTTCTGCTTTGCACTGGTACATCTCTTTTTGAATTTTATTCCCCAATTTTCAGGCTGGAGTCAACGCAAATAATGTAGGAATAATAAATTGTTCCAGGTTAAGTCGTCTCATCAACAATAAAAAAATCAGAAGAACTTCATCTGCAGCAATTGGATCGGAAGAAGCCACAGCTCGTCAACAGCAATTGGCCGGATGGTGTAGTTGGTTATCACGTATCGTTAACATTCGATTTCCCTAGAAGTCGATGTTAACCCGATAAGGTCCTGGGATCGAACCCCAGTCTGGTCAATTCTGAGCGGTTGGAAGCAAATGCTTCCACGTCCTCTTTTTCTGTGCCATCTCTACAAAATGTAAAATATTTTGTCCTCCCTTTCTCTTCAAGGTTTCTACTGTGTGAAGGTTGTGCAGTGGGTAGATAGAATCATCGGGTTCTTTAGTCAAAAAATTTTTTGTCGCCCTGTCTACCCCCGTAGACTCTAGCGAGATCACTCCCCGTCTAAATTTCGGAAAGAAAAATCTATACCTTAATTATCAAGACGTATACACATCATAGTGGGCAAATTCATAGAGAAACCGCATTCTTGATATTATTATTTTCCTTTCCCATTTCCCACGTCACATCTTCTCAATTCAAGCCAGTATACTCCGCAACGGCACCCCCCAAGCATAGCTCGCAACCGCCATCCCCCCCACACTCATAATCGCAGCCATCAAGAAATTGACGGCATTGTTGTCCAGCAAATCGATCCCGCTCTCGATTCTGCGAGACTCGTGCTCCGTGTCGTGGACGACGCCGGGCCGCGTCCCCGTTGAGGTGCCCGTGACTCTGGACCCCCTCAGCGTGGCCGCGTTGGCGACGGCCTCGGCTCTGCCGATGCTGCTGCGCTCCTTCTCTACTACCGTTTCGGGGGTCCCGGAGGGTCTGGTTGAGGATGGGTGGATGAGGACCTAATCGTGATGCGTATTAGCTCCCTTCCCTCTCTTTCTTTCTGCCCAAACGGGATATAGAAACCCATAGTAAGACCCCAGGGACCTGGGAGATATAGATAGATATGCGTACCTTCTGCCCACCACTCCCCTCAACAATCTTCCCCGTCCGCTTATCCACCACGCTGGCCTGGAACCATCCACCCAGAAGACTGTCAACCACGCTTCCCAGCGCACCCCACAGCGTCACAGCCAGGACCCAGAGACCCCAGCGTTCCCTTGCACCCCATCCGCGCGGACAGAACGGCAGCAGCGCGGCGGACGTCAGCGCGACGGTGAAGGCGCCCAGGAGAGCCGCCAGGAGGCCCGTGGCCGTGACGCCGCCGTTGGTCCCGGGGGGCACGACGCGGAAGGTGAGGGAGGTGATGAGACGGGGTTTCGACTTGGAGAGGATGCCGAGCTCGGAGGCGAAGGTGTCCGCGGCGACGGCGGCGTAGTTACTATCAAATTGTAAGAGAGCGGAGATATCAGTAATTGAGCCATCATATATATGCCAGATCGGTGAATGGAAATACAACGGGCTCGGGAAAACTCACGCAACGATCCCAACAGTCAACAGATCCCCCGCGTCAGCAACACCATCACCACCGTACGAGAAGCACTGCTGCTCCCCCTCCGCGCCACGGAGAAACCGTGTATGCAGCAGGACCAGAACCGACGCGACGATCGAGTTGGCCAGGACCTGGACGTGCGTCCGCGCCCCTTCCCCGCCGGCAGCGCCGGTCGCGGACACGGTCAGCTGGGCCTTGACGTCGTGCTTGACCTGTCATCACCACCGGACAATCAGCTTGCGATCCAAATCTCCAGGAAGGAAAGAACAAGAAATAAGGGCTATTGATACCTTCGTAGCCGCCGTCCCACCCAGATAGAATACGACCAGCAGAGCGAACGGCGCCGACCACGGATGCAGCGCGTGCACGACGGCGGTGATGGCCGCGGCGATGATGCCGGCGGGCGTCAGCGACCTGCGCGACCAGGCGCGGTAGACGAGCGCCAGGGTCGCGGGGACCGCGATGATGGGCTTCATTGCTTGCTGCAGCGGATCAGTTAATTACCGGCCGTGAGGTGCAAGCATAGCAGTCAAGATCCGAAGTTGAGACAATGCTGGAGAGAGGGCGGGGGAAAGGTGTCGGTGTTTTTAGCTTCTTGTGATATGTATCATTTCACTGGAGGGGGCACCGACTCTTCAAGCGGGATGGGAAGCTTACTTCCCCACACAGTACAGGACTTATGGACAAAGACAGCACTAAAATCTGACGTCGGAATCTGAAATTATCATTGCACGACTGTCTAGGTACTTTTAATCATTCCATATCCCAATTACCAGATCTGTTGATTTGAATTCGATATTCCTGTTACTGCTCCAAGCTCGCTAGCTAGGCTACTATTCCGTACCCCCGCTTAACGCCGACAGGATAATTATCTCCGCACCATTCCGCGGAGTAACCGTGCGCAGCAATGATACTACTCCGTAGTAGTAGCCATTAATTATTTGCCAAACAGCTGAAATACCGGATATCACTGGAACTAGTGGCCTTGGCCTCTTTTTGTAGTCGAGCGGTATTTTCAGTCGACATTATTCAATTAATCACACCTGATTCAAGGTCCTGTATTCCGAGAACGCTCTATTCAAGAACTATAATATTTTCCACTTTCTGTGTCTCTGTTGCATGATGGGTATAGGTAGGTATACATATAGATACACCAAAGGCCAAATTACATGGACAAAACCTTTTATATATACCGATAGGAAATCGCCAGAAGGTCAAGAATTAAGGGACATTATTGCCGTCGGCACCTGGACCGCAGAATTATACAAACATTAATTAACGTCGTTTCAGCCGTCGGATACGTGACGCGAAATCGGTTTCTCCGCGCCGCAGGGCGCTCAGAGCCATGCAGTATTCTCGTCCGGAGTATCGATCGGATGCTGTTTGCGATGTTGGATGAACAGAACGCACCAGATGGCTCTTCTCGCTTGGAAGCGCATCAAGGAAGCAGCCATCCTCCGCCTGGAATGCATGGTAATAATTCGCACCAGGAAGTCCTGCCAGGAACGAGCTGGTCGAGCAGAAAAGCTGGTTCCGTTGCTGAGCTCGGAAACGAGGCTGAAGATCATCTAGATGTCCTTCGACTGTAGCCCAGCTTTGAGCTTTGCGGCGCCGTATCAAACACAAGCAATTCCTGCAGGTCCCAAGAAGGGTACCTTTGCAGAGAACTGTGCCGACTGGAAAGACCTTGCAGCCGCAAGGCCTGCAAAACGCAGCTCTTGGCACGAGGAAGCTTCTTCAGATGTCACCAAGTGGACACCAAATCTTAGGTCCGAAAGAGTAGATAGAAGCAGCAGCTCAATCTACTCCTGGTGACATCCCACTCGGACGCCTCTTCATGAAAATGAGGTACAATTCGACTCGACGCCGAATTCCACATCAATCTTCTCTTCCCATCCATCAAAGCATCACAGGTGGAACCCACCGTGCTCGTTAACCTCGCAGAACCGCCACAGCCCAGCCTGAATAGCCGCCTCCTTGACGCTGCCCAGCTCCTCATCGGTGACGGCGCGGTTGATGTCCGCGTAGCGGACCTCACCACCTCCACCCTCTGCATCGTTCGCACCCCGTTTCTTTTTGCCGACATGCGCATCCGGATGGTACTGCTCCATGATATGCACGTACAGATCCTTGGAGACATTCTCGGCGAGCCATTTCATGATCTCGCGCCCCTCATCCTCCTTGCCCGGCATGACGAGGTGGCGGAGCAGCACGCCCTTCTTGGCTATCCCATCCGAGGTGAAGCACAGATCGCCGACCTGGGCGTGCATGGCCTTGATGCTCTCCTTGGCCGCCTCGGCGTAGCTTTCCGCTTTCAGGAGGCGCTTGGAGGTGCTGCTCTTCCAGACCTTGAAGTCGGGCAGGTAGATGTCGACGAGGCCGTCGAGGAGCTCGAGGGACTCGAGCGAGTCGAAGGAGGAGGTGTTGTAGACGATGGGCAGATTGAGACCCATGTCGCGCGCGGCCAGGATGGAGAGGACGACCTGGGGCACGACGTGCTCGGGCGTGACGAGGTTGATGTTGTGCACGCGGCCGACGTTCTGGAGCTTGAGGTACCACTCGGCGAGCTCTTCGGGGGTCAGGTCGAAGCCGTTGCGCTGGTGGGCGATGTCCTGCATCATCGACCGGTCCTGTCAGCAATTGCAGGTCCTGAAATGGAAGAACAAAGAAACAGGATACATACATGATTCTGACAAAACACACACCGCAGATTGCACCCCGAAAAGAACACCGACCCACTCCCATTGTACCCCTGGATGCACGGCTCCTCGCCGCGATGCGGCGCGATCACATTGACCTTGGCTGTTTCCGCCCCGATCAGACACACGCCCGTCTGCTCGTACCGGTTGACGCCACAGCGGCGCGGGCAGAGGTTGCAGTTGCGCAGGTGCGCGTAGGCCAGGGAGCGCTTCTTCGCGGCGTCGACGGACGAGAGGAGCTGGTACCGCGGGATGTAGTCGTCGAGGAGGAACTGCGGCGGGATGCCCAGGTTGCGCCTGGGGATGCGCGGAGTATGCGCGGAGCGGAGGGTCTGCTTGGACAGCGCGGGCCGGAGCGCTCGGTAGAATGACATTGTCTCGCTTACTCTCCTCTTCTCTGCCTCTTCCTTCTTCTCCTGCCGTCTGCCTGGCCGCCCTCGACCCGAACAAAGCCAGACTCGCGTAGGTTGGAACTTTTGTCTCGAGTCGAGTGCGGGACGCAATGCCCTTCGTCTCGGGCTCGGGAGAATTACCTAAGCCATGTCGTCATATCACGTGCGAGCGAACCCTTTGACCCGTTCGCCCGGAGAAGAGCAGACGAGACTATATGATGGACCCCTGCTTCTGAAAGAGAGAAAACTTGCGTATTGTTATTCCACATTACGAGAATCCATTGGACTAAGTTGAAGAATAGTGGGTATAAGGTATAAATCATCACGGTAGTGTACAAAAGCGCGGCTAGAAGCAGAGAGTAAACAAGAGACAACACCACAGATGCGTCGCTCGAGTGGTGACATCCTCCAAAATATCATCATTATCATCAAAGAAACCCCGGACGAGAATTGAAAAGAGTTTGAGATGGCGATAGCGCATTCCACCCTTTTTTTTTTCCCCCGTATCATGTTCAACGCCTGACCGCTCCGCATGAGCAATGAGCAACACAGATCCCATGGACAAGTAGCAAATAACACCTATTCAACCCAGATCCGGGCCTTCCGAAGCCTCCAAAGACTGCCTAAAAATATAATTTAACAGCATCGTCTCCGCGAAATGTGTCATTTCGGTCGTCCACCGTATTAGTATATATACGGAAGAAAGAATGACGCAGCTGAACAGATCACAACGCAAGACCACTGCCGTCGGCGGTCCAGCGGTAAAGAGCCAGGACTTCTCTTCTGCGTTGCTGCTGTTCGCCAAAATCATCGGGGACGCGGCCGCGGACCTGAGCAAGGGCTGAGCGCATGACTTTGCGGAAATTCCTCTGCGCAACAAGTTAACTCCAGCAGTCCGGTCGATGGTTTCTTGGGATGGACGTACCTGGTACTCTGTATTCAGCGTCACGACGCAGGCTTCGTGAGCACGAACAATAGTCTCGCAGGCCCTCACCACGCTGGGGCTCACATCGCTCCGCAGCTTGTCCGCGGTCAGCAGAAGCAGAAAACTGCCCTGTAAGAGATAGATTCCGAAGAAGAAAGGCATGAAGCTCAGGTCTGGATCGTATTCCAAGATGGATTCTACCGCCTCAGCAGCGCTGACGGCGTGGCCCATGGCCTCGATAAACGACGGGGAGGAAATCCAGAGATCATTGTCGTCGAGAAGAGATATAGGGTCCCACTTCCCGGTCAACAGGATATGCAGTACGTGCATTATATGCGTCCCGTACGCAACAACGATCTTTGTCTGAACAACCGACTCCGGTATCCGCGATCCCACCGTGCTGCTAGAACGTCCAGACGGGCTGACATGATCGAGATGCGACCCATCTACCACTGCTTCGCCCTCTCCACCAAGACCGAGACCGCTGGTATGACGGGCCTCAAAGTCCTTCAGGCTCTGCCCATAAATCTCAAGCTGACGGGTGATCTCGGCAACTTGGTGATCCCATTCTGCACTGTTTCTGAAATTAACCCCAAACCTAGGATGATTCCGCGCATGGTGCAAGTCGACAATCTCCCCCAGAATGGTCATCAGAGGCAAAAAGTACCCAAACATGCTATGGCCTGTGCATTCGAAGCTTGGCCCTGCTCGACGGTAGCCAACGTTGGCGAAGTCGCCGGACTGCCACAGTTCGTCATTCATGGGCTGCAGTAGCCCCTCGCACTCCTTGTCCAAAAGACTGAGTGGTCGATTGTAACACAGGGCCAGATGGCGATCCATCGCGTATAGCAGCCACCAAATGCGTCTGCGCTCCTCCCTTTCCTCCTCCGTTACGGTACAGTTCGTAGTAGTAGCGTCATTGGCCATTGATGGATGTTGGTGGCGTTCAGCATCGGCGTCTCGCTCCCCGTCCTGCCGCGGTTGGGATGGGTTCGGGGGCAGTTCACGGTGAAGTTTCAACTCCCGTGCCAACGACCATGCTGCGGCCCACCAGCGAATACTGGCCGCCTTGTATTCGCTCGCTGAGACGACCGTAGCAAGGTGAATGTAGGTCGCCACATCGTCGACAGCCCCTGTAGCAGTGCTCTGAGCACCCAGCTGGTCCATGGACACACCAAATCCCCCCAGCGCCACGCCATTGATGACCATGTTTGCGGCATAATTTGGAGACGTCTCCCCGGGTGCTGGTCCATGGATTAAGGGTCTGAGCAATCCCACCGTTAGCTCTAAAAGTTTCTGACATACTCTTCCCCTTGCCGAGGGTGGAGAAGTCAAAAACGCTGCATCACTCGTCTGAGCCGCAACCCACAGCATACTGGCTAGCAGAGCGGGGCTACACACTCTGGGCTTTGTTGGATGGAGGAATGACTGCTTCCGGAAGATATATCCGACGATGTAAGGCGATTGTGGAACGAAGTGAGAAGATGAGGAGCTCGTGAAATAAAGATCGAGCAGGTCGCACGCGAGCGACTGCGGAATAATCGACGCGATATGCGGTAAGAGAGGCTGCAGAACTGGGTATCTCAACGTGCTAGAAAGACCAGGCATGCTTAACTGAGCAAAATTCGCAGGCGACGGCGACGGTAGAGGGAGCCACCCTGGAGACTGGGAGGGAGGGGAGAGTCCCATGAACGGTGCGGAAGCGCTTTCTCCAGAAGTCCCAAACCGATATCCATTCATTGACGGCAGATTCTGTTCTTGGGGATTCATCAATGAGTAGGTACCGTCCCCATACCCGCTATTGAACCCTTGTGTCGCAAGTAGAGACGGTGGATTGGCAGCTGACGACTGCAGGATTTGAAGGGACCTGATATCGGGAACTTGTATCGATTGTCGATTTACGTCGTGTAACTGCCCGAGATTGTTCATCGACAGACTCGCAATACCGGACCCCATTTGCTGCTGCGACTGCTGCGGTTGTTGCTGAGAGGCCGAGATCCCCCCCATTGTTGAAACATTTTGCTGCTGCATCTGTGATGCAGCAGAGTCTGTGAGGTTCCGTGTAGGGTCAAATGTCGAATCGTATCTGCCATTGGCCTCTGTTGGTGACGGCCCACCGCCAGGAGGAGTATGTCCGGCCGGCGATGAAGAGGCATCATTCCCATTGTTACCCGACGCAGCCGCTGCTGCTGCGGCCGCGGCCGCGGCCGCCGCGAGATCCTTCTTCGAGGCCTTGCCGCGCTTCTTGCGCTCCCGGGCATATTCGCACGTCAGCCCGAATTCTAGACAGGAGTCAGCTTTGCTGGAGACTCAAGCGAGCACGTCAGAGGCATTATTACCTATGCAATGCGCGCATGGGCTCTGCCCGTCGCATTTCGTCCGCAGCTGATTGCACTGGTCGCAAGCACGACTTATTCTCCGTCGTATGGGCGCCGACGTCGAATTTTTCCGGATTCCCGAGCGGGAGTCCGTGAGGATATCCCGCTGAGATGAAGAAGTTTTGTTAAAACCAGCTTGGTTGCCCATATAGAGTTGATCTTTGGACTTGACGACACTACCGCTTAACGTGGCCGAGGTGACACCGGAATCGTTCGACAGTTGCAACTGTTCGAGAGCGTACTGGGAGTCTTCTGCCAAGTTATCCAACCCGGACGCCTGCGATTGCGAGATCCGATTCGACTGCACGCCACTGGAACCGGTAGAGAAAGACGTATAGGAGGTCGCGAACTGCTGCAGTGAGGTGGAAGTAGACATCCTCTCGGCCGACCCACAATCTACGGCGACATGGAAGGGGGTCGAAGGACAATGGGGTCCAGGGCAAAATCATTCATTGAAATCAATCTCCGACGGAATTCAACGCGGGGATGACATTGCAGCACGCGCGCGCAATGGTCTCCCAGAAGAAGACGGCAGACAGGCCAGCGCAATTGACACGAGAGTCAGCCGGGCCTGCTTTGAGATGCTGACCCGCGCTGGTCAACGGACGCCCGAGGACGAGACGGAGGGGTGCCGAGCCGGGGAGCGAGCAGTCTCTTGGGAAGTCAAGAACAGGTCGATCGGGACGCGAGGAGGGCGGACAGATCCAGACAGAAGGAGGAATTTTCACACGAAGCCGACCGGGACGCCGCGATGGTGGAGTTTAACACTCGGTCCAGGCGACGCCTCGGCGGTGGCACGATGGCGACCCAGACAGAGGGCGCTCACGGAGCAGCGGCCTAATGCGGGTGTGTGGAGAAGGGCGCACGAGGCGAGAGGGCGCGGGGTACCGGCATCGAGTCAAGCACGGTCTCTGCTCTGGGGCCCTGAGAAGTCGGAGTCTGGTCTGTGGGGTGCGCATGGAATAATTATCAGTGCACACGGCCGCCCGGCCGGCCCGCCGGCTCCGTTTTCCCATCGTTATATGAACATGACTCTAACGGTTCACCGGGAGTGCAGGGCCGTCTCCAGGGGCTGGACGTGAAGAAGCCTAAAGGGAGAATCGTGGCGGGTTGTCGCTCGCATGGGATGTCCAGGGAGAGAGACTCCGCAAACCGGGGGGGCCTGGAGGCCAGCTCCCCAGAACGGACGCTGGTCATGGGAGCCGTTGGCCAGCCTGCGCCACGGCGCGCGAGTGGTCGGAGGCGAGCTGATCGTCTGCTGCGCCGGCCGTCGCCAGATCGGGCGATTCCACCAGTCCAGGTCGGCCCCGCAGGCTGCGATGTGCTGGCTGGCGAACCTGGAGTCGAGGCCGATTTCCGGGGGCGCGAGCTTGCAGCTTATAGCTTTATTTGCTCCCCCCGGTAGCAGCACTGCTGCCAGCTTCCGACTGACGCCGCATGGGGATGGGACCGTAGCAGTGAGGTGAGCCCGAGCGCATCCAGGGAGGCCGGGAATGAGTCGAGGACAGGTCCAAGCTGCAGTCCACCGAGTCCAGGCGAGGCAGGCCTGCGTCGCACCCCGGCCGTCAGATCCTCCACACGTTCCTGGCCTGTTGATCGCTGGCCGTCGTCCTCGATCGAGCGTTGTCCCCGTCCTCGACGGCGGGCTCCATTGGCTGTCCCCCGCCGGTGCACATGGGGGCGAGACAGGATCCAAGACCGCGAGATGATGGCGTTCGACGCTCGCAGCAGTGGCGGTGAGAAGAGACGGGATGGAGATAGGAAAGGGAGAGAAAGAGAAAGAAACAAGAAAGGGAAGATGGGGAGATGGAAAGGAGGAGGGAGAGTGTCGGGAGACAGAGTTCTGCCTGCGAGCCTCGAGGCCCGTGACCCCATGGCTGCTCCGACCCCGGCCATCGCCGTCTAGGACTCTGCCATTCCATCCCGTCAGGCCGCCAGGTATGTGATCCGATGCTGTCCGACTGTTACGTACGTAGAAAGTGATCGCGGATGAAGGGGTTGCCCCATCTACGCTCTCTTCGCTTACTCCGTTTCAGACAATCGTACGATGCATTGCGTTGCTAGCCCCAAGGGAACTCGAGACATACATCCATATCTATATATGCAGACGTGCGTGGGGTACTGCGTACATGCAAAGATCTGTCATACCAAACACCATTCCCAGTTACAGGTAAATACATCCAGTAGTATCATGTACACATCAGGCGCCGGAGGGGGGTTTCGACGACAAAATGGTATATACATACTAAGACATGAAAACATCCCTGGGCGCCGGAGTTTTGGGGGGGGAGGGCACGCCCGAAACAAAAAGGAAGAAACATAAATACTGTACATGTACATTATGAGACAGAACATGAAGTAATGCGATACATCCCTTTTTGATTTCTCTGCCGGCAAGCTGCACCCAATGGGGAAACATTCAAAAGAATAACGCCGACCAAAAAAAGCTTCAGATGCGTCTTTTTTCTATATCGTCATTCCGAGACCCAGCGGACAGAAAGCATGGTATTTTTTTAAAAAAATTTTTTCCTCATTTCAGGAGAAAAAGTATACGCTGTCCCGCAGTCTGGAAACGTCCCAGCCTCCCTTGGCTGGTACCTCTGGGAACCTCATCGGAAGCCACAGCCATTGCGTCCGAGGAGCCTTCTTCTTACCAGTAGAAGATTCCTGCACCTCGACCTCCTCCGTACCTGCAAAGTCTTCGGTGTTCAACTCTTCGATTTCACTCTCAAAATTTATCTCGCTCGCCTGAGGATCAAGGTCTGTCAGGAGACTCGAAAGGGCAGGATCCTGGCTTGCCTTGCGCTTCGCCGCCTCGAGATCCTCAGGTATATGGCCCACGGCCGATTCCCCAAGGGACTTGGAGGAGACCAAGTCACTATCCTGCCCGTTCAGCTTCTCAAAGATAGCAGCAGGGGTCAGCATTTCGCGGCCCTGCTTCTGCAACTCCGGGTCGTCAGATCGCAGCAGAGTCTGCCTCTTGTGCTCGTTAAAAAGCTCGGTCAATATGTCCGGCTTTGTCCCCCTCGGGAACGAGTCTCGGTGTTTCTTGATCGCCTTTCCGATCGTGCTGTTCTGAAGGACCTTTGCAAGGAACAGGTGGTTCCCATAGCGAGCCTTGAACTCGGAAGCTAGTCTCTTGATGATATCATCGGAATGCATGCGGATGAATGCATCCCGGAGCACGCGGTTCATGACATCGACGTCACACGCGTGTGTCCAGAAAGAGTCATGGACGGCAGAGAAGGTCAAGCCGCGGTGATGGCATTCGGTTGCCGAAAGGATCATGTGGGTGGCATCGAGAGAGTGGATGAAATTGGGAGGGAAAGCCTGAAGTTGCTTGCGCTTTGAGACGACGTCATCCCAAGACGGATCCAGGATGCTGAGCTCCTGCATACTTGTTTTAATACGGCGAGTCTTCATAACACGGTACGGCTGAACCACCGGCAACCCCAGAGGAGTAGTCCAGATGATAGTCGAACGGAACTTCTTGGTGGGATCCTTCGCTTTTTTGTCCTTCTTACTCTCCTCGGTAAAAGTGGTCTTCGCAAGTTCCTCAATCTGTTCCGGTGACAACGACTGAGTGATACGACTGGCACAGTCTCCCAGCCAAAACTGGATTTTGTGCGCACCGTTGAACATTGAACCCAGAGCCGAGAAAATCTTTCTGGCGATATACAGAGAAGCCTTATCGAAACCGCACTGATGTTCGAGCTCCGGGTAGTAATCCACGAGCTGCCTGCGGACCTGTCTTGCTGCTCCGATGAAGGTCACGCCATAAACGTTGGTCATGACGGTCTGCTTGACGATCTTTCTCGTAATCTTGCCGTCAAGTATCTTAGCGAGTTCATCGCCCTGCGCTGCTTCCTGCGCAATTGCTTCCTTCACGAACTCGGCCACACCGGTATACACGTCGGAAGGGCGGTCTGAGGGCTCGAGGTTAACTTGCTTGGCGCCGACAACATCACCGCCAAGAGCCGCGTAGTGTTGGAGTCCGTTGCAGGATCCATCCTGGTGAATTGGCAGCCGGCACTCATACTTCGTCGGATCAGGGAGACGGAGGGCGTTTCGCAGCTCAATGCAAGCCGCCAGACACTGCCACGGGTCTTCGGCATTAAGCCACCAACGTCTGCCATGCAGTCCATTGTTTGCAGAGTCCAGGACATCATCCAGGTGCTCATTGACGAAATCTTCTCGCTCCTGCAGACTGGCTTTGTCATACCCATAGACGTTTGCGAGATGGATCTTCAGCCACCTCAAACCCCGTTCACCGAGCGGCTTAGCCTCCTTGAACAGTAGAAGACCTCTGGCGTTATCGGCACCCATCTGATTGAGATACGGCGGAATCGGGTAAGCTCGACCGCGGAAGTCCAAGTTATGAGGCAGGTAGAAGACCTCGTTTCTGTAAGCCCGAGCGATTTCCATCTGGAAATTCTGGAAACACCGTGTTGAATGCAAGCCAGCCCTCTTATTCTCTATCTCGCGGACTGCACGAGCCCATTTTCTTTCCGCATCATTGTCTCCAGACTCTGGTCTCGGGGGAATAGGGAGGTCTGGCTCGAGGGGCGGGAAATTTGCAATAGCTTCACCAGAATTCCAAGCTTCAAGCATGACATCGAAAACTTCTCTGTTGATGACCCATGCCGTTTTACCAAGAATATCCAGACCTTCACGAATCTTCTGAAGACCACCGTTGTCGAGGGCAGCCTTTAAATACATCCCTTGGTACTGATCACCTGGTGTAACACGCATCATTGTGGTCTTTGTGCCGAGGAATCCACCATCTTTGAAACCCTTCCACGGCCTAGGCTCGCAGACCATTGGGAGATGTCGCGCAATGAGGTCAGTTGGAGGTTCCCTTGTCATCCGCTGTACTATCTCCGGGTGCAAACTGATAAGGCCAACGCGCTTCCCCTTCTTGATCTCGTAGGCATGCTGAAAGGCCGGCTGCATACTGACGACCGGTTTTCCCGTTTCAGGGTGCTGCGTTGTAACGGCAACCTTTGCAGTCTCGAACAACAGACTCATCAAAACAGCACCGACCTTGGCAGCGACTCTCGGTGGCCAAACGACGGTCGGGTCTGTATTTTGCGACTCCTGCACGACTTTCCGCCAATGTATCCGACCCGCCCTTTGCTTTCGCTTCTCGAGAAGTTCGCTCAGAATCTTCTGACGCCGACTGTCCGAGTGAATATCCTTTTTGAGAGCGGCCTGTGCAATCATTTCATCCTGCACTTCCCTGCCAATATGGGTAGCGAGCGTGGCAAGCTTCAGACCTCTCTCCATACCGCCTCGATTAAAGATCGCTATCACCTGAAGGATCGCAACTGCCGCAAGCTTTTCGAGATCCATGCATCGCAGATACACACCATACTCACAGCGTTCTCTCTGCTCGATTGTGCGCGTTGGATTAGCTTCAGCATCTGCAACCAGCTCCAATTCGTGTTCGAGCCTTTTAACCAAGTCAGAGTGCCACTGGTTTATCATCGGGCCGAGTCGTTTCCCTCCACCAGTTGTATCGACACCAGAGCCCCTCAGTTCCTCCACTTCCCTGCGCCAACGATTAATACAAGACAACACAGCGTCAGCCTCCAGGCGCTGCTGCCTCAGCTGCTGATAGAGCTGTTCTCTATCCGCCTCAGACACTTCGATGTGGGGAGGGATCTCAATATCCGATTTCCCAGAGAATAAGGAAAGCGACTCTTGTAGAGTCTCAAGACCAAAACCCTTCTGTGGGACAGGACGGACAGGGTCAGGTTCATGCGTTTCAGCCGCATGAGGCTGAAATGACTGGAAACTCATGTTTCCCATGGCTAGACGTTGGAGATCGGACGAGCAAATCTGTAATGTCAATGGTCAGCATTGTCACATATCATCACCAATAGAAAAAGAGGATTTCCTAAAGGATCCTCACCTCAGACAGCTCACCAAGCTCCAGCTCCGAAAGAATCGGAAGCGCGAGAACCTCCTCCTCAATCTCCGCCTGCTTAGCCTTCTCCCAATACCGCCGCACCGTCCGATCGCGCTTGGAGCCGTGCAACATTCGCAATGCCATGCGTATCATGATGGCATAGGTGGTAGCGTCCGGCTTCACGCCGCCTTGCGGCATGTCAATCTCGAACCATCTCTGTAGCGGCTGCACCATGCTGTCTTGTCGCGTCATGATCATGTGCGACACCATTGCCTGCAGGTATCGATTATGCAGATCAAGGTACTCCGGCGACCCGAAAGGGTAGAACTTCCCTAGACGCTGGATGAGCGCCGCGGCCCGATCAAATCTCCCAACCTTCAAGGATATATCCAGGTTTGCCATCATTTCATCCACATCGCCTCCGATGCCCTTCAATTTTCTAAGCACCTTCGGCTTGGTCATGAGGAGACTGTCTATGATAATGAGAGAAGACGTATCGAAATCTGGATCGGGGTCTGCAAACGACCCGGAGCCCCATTGGCTCGATTGCTCGTAGTTGGCGCCCATTGGATAGGGTGTGTTCTCGAAATGAGTGTATGAGCCTTGGTCGATTGTCGAATGGTCTGCCGTCGTTGCGAGATGCCGACTGGTCTGAAAAGACGACCCACGAGGGTGCTCCTTGGGAGCAGGCGTAGATAGAGTAGCTAACGACGTTGGCCGACTCGACTGGGAATGGAAGCGCAGCAACGCCGGGCTCCGCGATGGCCGCAGAGCCAGCCGCTCAGCCGACCGTTGCAAGTGATGAAGTACATTTTTTCGACGGGCCGCACGAGCCAACATGGTGGAGATGATGCCGCTGAAAATGAATTAAGCAAGTAAAACGAATGTATTAAATTTTACAAGAGACATCTAGTGAAAGCAGGAGTACAGGGTGGAAGCAGAACAGGACTGAAAGGCAGAACAGGGAGACGGGAATTGGATTGATCTCCACTGTCGCGGGGCTGGTCATTGAAGCCCTTACTGCCACACGTCCTGCAACCTCCAACTATCTGGGAGGGGAGGAAAGGGAAGGAGGTTGAGAGGTGAGAGACAGACAGGTATGGGGTGGGCGAAAACCATCAGTGATGAGAGAAAACTTCGATCTCGCCGATGTCTGATAAGGCACGTGACATCACGTGTTCATATGAAGGTCCCTTCTGATACAGTAAACCGTACAAATTACCTCCTATCATCTTTCTAGAATAACAAAAACTGGATAGATTAATGATAAGTACATATAATTATACCATAATTCAGTTTACCGACGCCAACAGCCCAGCGCTGTTCATCTCTTCACTTTCTGGGGGTAGCCAATTAGATGCAGTACAATTTGGTTTCATGTGCTCCCCTTCTTCTTTGGTCTGTGGAGAGCCTACAAGAAATTCAAGGATACTCCCTCCTGATGAAATTTTTTTGTTAAACTTAGCGCGCATACTAATTCTCAGGCAGGTTGCTATACTATGTCCACGTGATTTTAGAGCGATCTAAGGGTAACTGATCATTATTAGGTCCTAGTCCTAAGCTAAGTCAACCAAAACCACAAAATGGTAAAAGCAGCATGGTACTAGGTAGCTGAGGCTAAAAACATGAACATAACCTCTTCACGGGGAGTGTAGACAGTATCCCTTCGTTTTGTTAAGGTAGCTTCGTTTCAGCTTCTAGAATCCAGAAATATCAAAATGTAGCAGTCCTTTCCCCGTCCAGCTCTCAGGTATCTCCCGGATTAGATCATTAAGCCCGAGGCTATCTATATACGCCATATGCTGGTGCCATTTGAGCAAAGGTTTAGCACCTATACTCTATCATCAAGCCAGGTAGATGATGGACAAAATCAACAGAAGCGTGAGATCAATGTAGTCGTATGAACCGGTTCTCCAGAAAGCGCATCGGTCATCCCTCCTCAACATCCTCCGTTTCCTCTCTCAGTGCCTGCTTCCTGCGGTTCTGCCTCATCGCCCAGCCAGTCAGCTCCGGGTGAGCCGGATCTACACGTGGCGCGCTCATTTCATCGAGATAGTCTTCACTGCTGATCGCGGATTCGAGCTGCGGTAGATCTTCCGGGCTCTGGTGGATCATGTAGTTCTCGTAGACGGCCCACGCGTCCTCTGTCTGTTAATTCGAGATATCAGCACTGTTCGTTTTGAGGACCAAAAAAGTCTCCGGGGCCAAGGAATATTTATTTACCTCTGCATCGACCCATTCATAGGTCTCCCACCGCTCCTCCTGGATCTTCTTCAGGAGCTCCAGATTCGCGGGGACGAGAGCCTCTCCGCCCTCAGCGGACTTGATCTTGACGTCGATCGCTCGCGCTTCAGTCTCCGCAGCCCGCGGAGTGGAGTCTTCATCCAGGTCCTTTTTAGACCTCCCTGCCCTCGCTTTGGTCATGACTTCCTCCGCCGCATCGAGGTGGTGAAGTTGAGGCCGTAACTGCACGACCGCCGTAACCGGCGAAAGATGAAGATTATCTACATGCATCCGCCTAACGTCAGCGATCGATCTGAGAAAAGTGCCAAAAAGAGGGAAGAGCACTCACTCCCGCGAAAAGCCCCCAGCATATAAACAGGGTCTCCGTCCTCCGGGACCTTGATCTTCCCCCCCAGCGTCTGCACCCTCAACAGCGACGCACCACCTTCGCCCTTCTTCTCCTCCAAGTCCTCCATCTCGATATCCCCGCCTTCCATCTTCACTCTTGCCCCGGCACCAGCACTAGCACCAGCACCCCCCGAACTAAAACCGCCCGCCATCCCAAACGCCCCTCCATCTCCTCCTCTGGCCGCCCGGCTTTTCTTCAACGCCTCCCCCCACCGCAGTCCCTTACTCACGTCGTAATTGACCCGCGTGTTGATGGGGATGTCAACCTCGACCACGCCCGTCCGCGGCTTGAGGCGGAACGCGGTGGGTTTCTGGCCGTGGCGCTCGTCGTAAGGGTGTCCCGTGGGGCGGTCGAGGTATTGCAGGACGTATCGGGAGATCTGGGAGTCGGTGAGGTAGACGTCGTAAGATGCGACGATCGGGTCGTCGTCGGTGTTCGTCATGTTCGGTGGTGGAAGCGCGAATCGATGGTGGTTGTCTGCAGGAGGGAGAAACCCGTACTTGGAAACGCAAGCTCTAGGTCATAGATTCAGGATATCATGCAACATTGGTAATGGAGTGTGTGCGGTCTTGGTGCGCATTGACTGGACTCGAGCTGGAAGAGGGGTAAGTAAGTCGCTTGCCGCAAGCAGCTTTTTTTGTAGGGAGCGCATTGACACTCACAGGGTATACAATTCCCCCCACAGCACTTCACAAGGAAAGAAAAGACATTTAGATAATCCAATTAAGAAGCAAGAATTATTTAGAAAAGAGCATAGTCCACAATGAGGAAAGTTTGGAGACGCGTTGTCGCGTTCAGTGTGTCAGAGAGAATATTGAGGTTGCGGCAAACGGAACTTTTTGGGTTTATCGATAAGGCAGCTCCGGCGGTAACTACCTAGCAGTCTGCTTACCTCATTAAGCACCGCTGCAGTTAAGCAAACTCCAACACAGGTAATATGAATGGCCAGACAGGGATTTGTTGTTTATCTTTACATTTCTAAGTCCAATTTTTTTTCAATTTTTATGTATGCTTCTATGTTCTATTTGGTCACCTCTAGATGTATCCGTGCATTTTGCTGACTTCTCCAAATCCACTCAATAGTTACTCTGGCAAAACACAAACATCGTGTAATAAACTTACCATGATGCTATTTTTTTTGATCAATATTCCTACTTGCAATAATATGTACATGCATCATCTGAGTACAAATATACAACATGGAAGACTATGCATTAGCATAACATGCGAGTGAGAAAACCGAAAGGGTGTTCAGAACAGGGCCACACACGATCCAAGTCAAGTGAACATAGCATACGATTCAATTTATATGCCCAAAGTGGAAGCTTGTACCATGGTGGCTCTCTGTAGCAGGCATCCAATATCGTGGTTCTGTTAGGAGAGATAGATCAAGAAAGCAACCTCAAGATTGTCCAAGTTATCCTATCTCTCATTCTTCACCCTCTTCTTCGGCAACCTGTGAGATCGATTAGCGACAAATCCATCTCAAACCTAAAAGATCAATAGAAAAAGAAAGATTAACATACCCCTTCATGGAAGTTCTTCCCTTCGGTCGTCTCCTTGATGATACCCGCACGGATACACCAGTCGCCAAACCTCTCAGGCTCCTCACCGTCAGTGTTCCGCTCAAGGGCGTACCGCTTCAGCAGATGCCTCATGATCTCAAGGATCTCCTCCTCCTTGATCGATGAGCGGTAGAGCTTGTTGAGGCGCTGCCCGTGGTAGCCTCCACCCAGATACATGTTGTAAGCACCGTAAGCCTTGCCGACAAAGGCAACCTCAGCAAGCCAAGGTCGCGCGCATCCGTTCGGGCAACCTGTCATGCGCATGACAATGCTGTCCTTGCTCAGGCCGACTTCCTCAAGAGTTGACTCGAGCTTGGTAATGAGGACGGGCAGATAGCGCTCAGATTCGGCCATAGCGAGACCACAAGTGGGGAAGGCCACACAGGCGGAAGAAGAGAGGCGAAGGCCAGAGTAGTTGAGGTTGTCCAATTTGTACTTAGCCATCAAGGCCTTGATGGCAGGGAGATCTTCATCATCAATCTTCGAGAGGATCAGGTGCTGATTGCCGGTAAGGCGGAACTCGCCCTTGTTGAGCTTCGCGATCTCGCGGAGACCAGTGCGCATGGGGAAGTCGGCAGTATCCTCCACACGCCCGTTCTCGATGAAGAACGTGAAGTGATTCTGACCCTTCTCATCCTTCTGCCAGCCGAAGGTATCGATGTTCGAGACGAACTTGTAGGGGCGAGGAGCGGCAAATCGAAGATCCTCTGGTAGTAAAGCCTCAACCTTCGCCTTGAACACATCCAGCCCCATATCGTCAATGGTGTACTTTAGACGGGCATGCTTGCGGTTCTTGCGGTCACCGTGATCGCGCTGGACGAGCATGATCTTCTCGCAAACGATGTGGACCCGGTCTGCAGGCACAAAACCGAGCATGGAGCCTGTTCTGGGGTAGGTCTTCTTATTATTGTGCGTCATTCCCATTCCACCACCGACAAGGACGTTGAAGCCCTCAAGGTGTCCATCGGATCCCTTGATAGCAATCAGACCGATATCGTGAGCATACACATCAGTGTCATTGTGAGGAGGGATGGCGATCGTGATCTTGAACTTGCGAGGCAGATACGTTGGACCGTAAAGAGGCTCATGGTCAACAACAGCATCTCCTGCGACCTTGACATTCTTGTCATCATCATCCTTCAGCCAAATCTCATGGTAAGCAGTCGTGGCTGGAAGAAGATGGTCGCTGATCCTCTTCGAAATGGCGTGCACCTCACGGTGGTATTCAGAGAGCTCAGGAAGAGAACTGCACATGACATTACGGTTCACATCACCGCATGCTGCAAGAGTGGTCATCATCGCCCTGTTGATAGCACGCATGGCGGGCCGAAGGTTGCCCTTGACAACGCCGTGGAACTGGAAGGTCTGTCTCGTCGTAAGCTTCATCGTCTCGTTACCATAGGCGCTGCTGATAGCGTCCATCTGCAGCCACTGCGACGGTGTCGCAACACCACCGGGAAGACGGCAACGGATCATGAAAATGTATTTCGGCTCCAGACCCTGGGCCTTGCGCTCTTCCCGGACATCACGGTCGTCCTGCATGTAAGTACCGTGGAACTTTGTCAGTTGCTGGTCGTTCGGAGAGATGGCGCCAGTGCTCGTATCGCGGAGACCCTCCGCAATGGTTCCCCGCAGATAGTTCGACTGCAGCTTAATGTCCTCGTTTGTCAGTGGTGGAGGCTCCTCAGGCACTCCTTCGACCTTGTCAACACCCAGAGCCTGCCACAGGCGCGGCTCCCATTCCGCATAACCAGTCTGGTAACCGTCGGGATCCTGGTCATCACCAAGCCCAATGTCTGTAAGCTTCCGTGCACCAAGGAAGGAGATCCTAGCGTCCAGATCCTTGGCAGGTTTGTTGTAGTAGATCTTATCTTCCTTTCTGGGCCAGTAATGGCTGTCACCCAGACCAAAGACAGAGTACTTGATGTTAGACAGGTCCAGATCGCCGGAGTTTTTCACGGCCTCCCAGAAGGCGCGCCCGTTCTGAGGGAATTCTCCCTGACCCGCTGTGCTGGTGATGAAGACCACATTTTCCTCCGTTGGCAAGTCCTCGATTGGATAATCATCCATGGCAATGACCATGGTCTTGAGACCTCTGGCGCGGCCACGGTTACCCAAACGCTTGGCCAGGTTCTGCGCATTTCCGTTGTCAGAGGCGTAGAGAATCGTCAGGGGAGCTCCGAAAAGACCCTCCAGCAGCTTCTCGTAAGAGTCCTTGGCCTTGCGCTTCTGCAGTGCACGAACCTCCGTGCCATAAGACTCGGAAATGTGAGAGGAGAACTTCGGGTGACGCCTCATGAGCTGCGTCAGCTGGTTGTCCCTGCGGAGGAACTCCTCGAGCTCGCGCCTGATGCGCTCCGAGTCAAGAGAGAACTTGGGCTCGCCATTCTCGTCGTTACCAGGGTGCCAGCGGTACAAGGGCCAGTAGCCGAGATCCACAGCCTTCTTTGTCTCCTGAAGAACAGCAAGGGCAGAATCATTCTCCTTGTTGTACGGGAGGTAGGCAACGACGACGGAAGGACCCTCAAATTGGTCAGCCTCGAGCATTGCCTGGAGCACCTGAGTATAGGAACCGTAGACCGCGACAGAGGCGACATAGGCGTTTCCAAAGTTCATGGCATAAAGCCCGATATCCTTCTTCCTCCGGGTGGGGTCGGTTGCGGCACGCTCAGAGTAAGGCTGCGAATCGATAATGAGCATGTTGACATTTGCCCCGGACGCCAGAACGTGGTGGACACCGGAATTGCCAAGGTCGTAGGCCCACGCATCCGAGCCAATGAGCCACTGGGACTCCTTAAAGAAGAGCTTCTTGTCTTCCAGGAGCCGTTTGGCAACCTTAGAGCCGTCCATGCTAAGGCGGGCGACGACATCCGGAGCAAGGCTGTTAGCCTTGGCAGCATCTCGGGCATTCAAAGCCCATTTTGACAACCAGCTCTTGGGGATATCCGTAGCGAAGCTGTCAGATTTGGATGCCTCTTCGACCTCACGAATAAATCTCTCACGGCGTTCCATTCTGGCAATCAGAGAGCCGAACCCGTATTCGGGGCTGGCCGCGATGGTGGCAGAGATTCCAGCATTGTTCGACTCCAGCTGATTCGCCACATACAGGCGGTCACCGAAGAGCTGGTTGAGGATCTTAGTGTAGGCATTTTCAAGCTGTGGTCGCTCGATGCTTGGCTGAGGGGCAGGGGCCTTGTGGCTGCCAATCTCGAGGTTCTGGATGGGATTGTCGGAGTTGAGGTTCTGGAGAATACCGCGAATAGCCTGAACAGCCGTAGATGGCTCAACGTATCCAAGTCTGTAGCCAACAAGGCGAGGGGTGCGCGCACCTTCGGCTGACGGGGTGAAGCTCGAGAGGAGATCCAGGAACGACGGACCCCATTTCGTGGTCTTCCGAACCTGTTCCAGCACTGCGATCCTCTCAATGGAGCTTGGAATCGAGCTAGAAATCTGACTGCCGATCCAGGGGCGGTACAGACGCGCCGTTATGATCCCAACATTTCTCTCGTTAGAGTTCGCCAGGACATCGACGAAGACTCCAGTGGAACCGAAGATGAAGATAGCGGACTTGGCATCGTTGGGTCCGGTGTACTCGATCGCACGGTAGCTGCGTCCGACAAGCTTTGAAAGTGTATTCCAGATCTGGGCAGTCCAGTCAAAGATGTCCGCCGCATTAACCGGACGCACGCTGGCGCTGTCCACGGTCGTGGCAGAGGAGGTTACAGAGCGGCTTTCAGTGCTGCTATCTCTTCTAGAAGAGCCCACTGACGAATCGTCCAGGCTAGCGTTCGAGGGCGCCTTTGACGCGGTGGAAAGAGTGGTCGAAGCGTCCAACTGTCCATTAGAAGGATTCTCCAGACCTTCCTCCAAGATAGTGGCGACCCGGCCAGAGTCAGTGTACAGGGTTTGCTCGCCAATTCCAGCGGAATGGGAGGCCTTGGGCCCGTCCAGGTTAAGGACTTTCCTGACGACTTCCAGATCCTCCACGGCAATTGCATCGTCGTCCGCGGAGTTGGCGGGGTCGAAGAAATGGATGACACCCTTTCCGGACTTGAGCGCGAGCGCATGAGCGGTAAGAGCAATATCCTGCGCCTCCCGGATTGTCTCCGAGTGCAGGAATGCAAAACCACACTGGCGCACCGAGCTGATGACGGAAAAATCGGGGAAGGGAGAGGGTTCCAGGGCGACGTGGATCACAATGGGGTAATTCGCCAGGCGGAAAAGGTGGGGGATGGAAGTAAGGAGGACAGAGGAGGTGGTTGTGACAGAGACCGTGTCACCAGACTGCAGGGGATGAAATGCGGAGAGAAGAGGGTCTTCATTTTGTCGGACCGCTCGCACCTGTCAAGACAATTAGCACCTACGGACACGGATAGGCGCTCCAAAGCCCACTCACCTCAGGTGTGCCTCTGGAAACAACGCTGCGCGCATTGCTGACCTGCAGACCTTTCAGATGCTTGGAGAAGGGCGAATCCGTCTGCAGAGACGGCTGTACAGAGATGACGACGTCGCTGGCGAGATAGGCGATTCTCGCCACTGTGCATTATTTGGAGTCACCGGTCAGCCATGTCCCAGCGGAAGCACGCCAATGGCGATCATTGCGACAAGACTGCGGCCACAAGAGATCTGAAGACTACTTACCCGCTTCTCCGGCGGTCGAAATTGACCCCATACTGACAGATGTGAGCTGCGCTTCTCACAGCGCAGGAAAGGCAGGCGGGGTGAAGGAAATGTATACGTTCCGAGATGGAAATCACCACATAGGGTGAGATGGTGAACAACCGCAGAGGACGATCGAGAGGAGGACAAAAGAAAGCCACCCCCTCGGACTTTTTAGTCGCAGCGCTCTTCTCTGACGCACCGTCCTCCGTCGCGAATCGAGGCTTGGGGAAGAAAAAAAATCACCCCTCGCGATGCCTCACGTCGTGCTGCGCTCTTGGGCCTCCGTCCTCGGGTTGGATCAGCAGCGTTTTGATTGGTTCCCGATCACGACATCGATGCAAACACCAGATCCCGATTCAGGCAAACATGCCGTGTGCGGTAACGGGCGGGGTCCCGTGACGGCTTCTGAGCACGTCAACGCTCCTCGCTCGTAATCCTCGGTGCGGCGCCGGAGTGAGGAGACCGGGCAGAGAGACGTGAGGAGATGAGGGGAATGCCTGATCGCTTGTGCTGCCGCTGAACCTGGAAGAGAGACGACATTAATTACTACTGCCGGTAAGTAGTAGTGTGTACAGTACAGTACTATTGCAGTGGTGCCTCCATCCCTATGTCTTTGTGTCATTGTCAAGGTACTTGGGACAGAACAATCATTCCCCGCATAGCCGACATACAGTACACCCCCACCGGCCAGATCCCGACCAGCGGTAGACACGGTTTTCTCGGTCGAGACGAGGAGACCGGCGGCTTTTCGGCCAGATTACGGACACCTGTCAGCGCGTGCTCTGGACCCTCGCAGCAGTCGGGATTTGCTGACGGCCCGTTGGACTGCCACGTAAAGACGGAAAAGGCCCGAAAGGGAAACATATCGCTAGGGGAAAGCGGGGACATGAAGGTCTAAGCAAGGCCACATGGCAAGTTCTATGCTAGAGCCGCTTCTTGTACCAGAGGGGCCGAAGCCCTAAATATCACTCACTATTTTATCCCAACACGAACCAATTGCACATCCTTTATTATCACCATATAAAAATTGAAAATCAAGCACCCGTTGACGCCCTGAAATTCCCTGCCAGTACCCAACATGCGTTCTCTGTAGTCTGTACAATCCCTGACGCCGGAAGGCACGGCGCAGTTCTCCACACCAATCCAGGGACCGCTCGATCTTTTCAGACTCGGCATACAGCTGGAGAATCACCGCAAGTAATCTAGCACGGGAACCAAAAGTATGTACAGTGCACCAAGAACCATGCCAGAATTATTGAACAGAAGATGTGGAGAGATCACCCAAAATACGCAAGAAAACCCCCCAGACGGCCAGATCCATCACAAATTATCCAGGTCATTCTGACAAGGATAGCCAATGAACAGCAAACACGAGACATTATGGCTTGAGTGGAAGGGGTCGTAAACACCCAGCCTTATCGAAATATTCGTCGATCAAGAACGCTGAAAGAATAGCCTTGCCCGTGTTCCCGACTTGCGGGACGGACGGTGTAGACTCGAATGAAACATGAAGCCGGAGGGTACACTCGCAATTTAACCCCGCGAAAATCATCCACGGGTGAACAACCAGTCTCAGGAACGGCTATCAGCTCGGACGCCCTATGCATGGCGAATCACCTGCCATCATTCCAGTCATGCATCTTGACATTCATCCCTTTGGGGCTATGAACTGGCTGCTGCATAGACGCAGCTTGGACCACTATCTGAGAGGGCAGTGGAGGGCCGGTGCCTGATCGTCGCCGCCTCTCCCTCTCGGTAACCCCGGAGTCAATTTGATCAGCGCGCCTGCGGAATTTACGCCCCAGGCCGCTCATCCAACTGGAGTCTTCATCTTCACCAAGCCAGTAGCTGCGGCCGACGCTGATCATGGCACGGCCGAGCTTTCCCTGCCAGCCTTGGCCCTCTGGGGTGCGTGGATGGAACGGATCGCGGTCGATATCGGCAATGCTGGCGATGGACGTGTTGCGGCTGTGAGTAGGGAGCTGCGTATGACGAGGCGAGGAACTGGTCAGGTGCTGACGCAGGGTCTGCCTGGCGAACGCCATCATAACAAAAATAAAGTAGACGCGGATGGTCCACAGGCAGCAGATGAAAGCAATGCTCTGAAGGCTTTCGGGTTGCATGACACCATTACCAGCGCTATGTGTTCCTCCGGCGTTTCCGCCAGAGCTGCCGGCGGATGCACTGGCTGGATAAGCAGCAGCTACCGCACCCTCCCCAGGCGTCAAGCCACCATCCAATGAGAAATTGTACTTGGGGTTGGTAAAGCCTGCCGTGTCTTCCATAGTGTCACTTCCAGGTCCGGAGGCAGGCGCATTGTCGTAACGTTGCGAGACGACGAGGAACCATGACACACCAAACGCAGCGGTGTAGGCTGCGTTGATGACACTGTCAATCAGGTATAGCCAGGCGAGAGCCAGACATTGTAGCGGAGACTGCTTTCGAATGTGTGGGAAGAGGAAGGCTGTGAGGCCGAGAGCAATGAGCGAGTAAATGTACATCGACAGCTGAACCGGCGAGAGATGGTAGCCGGTCAACAACGCGAGCAGGCCATAGAGTCCGCTGATCTTATTGAGCAGCAGCGAGAGGGTGATCAGGGAAGCTCCTGTCTGGAGGCTCATAACATAGAGAAATGACTGTGCCACAAGACGGGGTCAGTAAACACCGTTGAGCGGAAGCGGCGGGTCTTGTCGGCAGAAAGGGCTGCAACGCACCTCTGGCCGCGGGATGCGGAGGAAACGGGCTGGGAAGCCCATCTTGACGACGTGTGCGAGACCAGAGCCGGCCGCTCGCCGTAGAGGAAGGGGGCCCGGAGAAATCGAAACGGGGAGAGAGAGGGAGAGCGAGACGGCTGAGGAGGGAGAAGAAAAAGCAGGTGGTCATGAGCGCGATCATCAAATAATGAAGCAGCCCTAAGGAGTCGGATGCAAATCTCCGCCTGATCCGCCCGCCGATCCCTGCCGCCGCTGGCGAAGGACCCGAGGCGGCTGTGGCGCCAAGAGCCACGCCGTGACGTTGTATCATCTCCAACATCGGCCCGGATGGGCAGATGGTTACATGTCCGGACGGCGTAAACTCGATAGTTCTCGCCAAGCACGCACAGGATTTCCAACCTGCACGCAGGCAGAATCTTTTAGAAGCGGCACCTTATCCACCGACCCTATTCCCTCCGAACCATCATCTCCATACCTCACGCATGGCCTTGAGCAACCGAAGGATCACAACGTATGAGCTATATGTGCAACATTACGAGCTTCGATCTGATCGAAAGGAAATTCATATTTTCCTCCACAACATCTATGAAGAAAACAAAGACAACTGCAACTCAGACCACGACATGGACCCTTCTGCAACCATTGTGCCATCACGGATCCTTGACGGCGAATAGACTCGACGACAACGCTACTGGCTACCCCCCCCCCCCCCC
>Ga0008109_10000316_pt1 | contig 34116 bp, 25 predicted proteins | sample HigsolmetaGSP18D_FD_59306 | JGI IMG/M metagenome (GOLD analysis project Ga0008109, IMG submission 59306) | High solid enriched microbial communities from the Joint BioEnergy Institute, USA - SP1-8-D | ecosystem: Engineered > Bioreactor > SSF (Solid state fermentation) > Aerobic > Biomass ...
ATCTTCTGTTTGCTTTTTACTGACACATTCATAGGTTCGGAAAGCTGCGTCTCCACGGTAAAATTCACGTGGGCAAAGACCGCGAGAATTGGCAGGAACTGGAGTGCTATCTCTTCGCCGAAATGCTCATCTGCGTGAAGGAGAAGAGACATCACAACAACGATCATCAATATGACGATCACAGACCGAAGCGCAAGATACGATGTACACTCAAGGGTTCCATTCTTATCAAGAAGCATCTCAGAGAGGTGGAGGCTTCTCCAGGTAATGATTCATGTTCATGAGGCTGGTGGTTCAATGTGTGTGCCGTTCTAATAATTGGTCTACAGATGAACCGATCCTCACCCTCAATCTCTCTGTTAGCGAGCTGCCATGCTTCCACCTTCGTTTCCAGAGCCGAAACCAGCTGGAACTCTGGCGCCGGGCACTTCTGGACCTCAATTCACCCGAAATCTCAGCTCGCAATCCTGACTACGATATGGATAACTCGGGAACCGAGGACGACTACCAAACTCTCCGGACGAACAAGAGGCAGTCGTCAGCAACTTCTTCCTATGGGGCAGGGAAGTCCAACAACACCGCGTTGACGGACTATTCGACCCCCGCGAAGGATACGGCTCCTGTTAGTTTCCATGTCCCACTTGACATAGTGGTAGTCGTTCCCGTGTCTTCGTCGATGCAGGGCCTCAAGATCACTCTGCTACGCGATACCCTCAAATTCCTCGTGCAGAACCTGGGCCCGCGTGATCGCATGGGGCTGGTGACCTTTGGGTCCAGTGGAGGAGGAGTACCGCTTGTTGGCATGACCACTAAGGCCTGGAGTGGTTGGGACAAGATACTAAACTCGATCCGCCCTGTTGGGCAGAAGAGTTTGCGCGCAGATGCCGTTGAAGGTGCCAATGTTGCAATGGATCTTCTGATGCAACGGAAATCCAGCAACCCGATCTCTGCCATTCTCTTGATCAGCGATTCTGCGACATCTGACCCGGAAGGCGTCGACTTCGTGGTGTCACGGGCCGAAGCCGCCAAGTGCGTACACCCGTGTCTATCCCTGCGTCCGCGAAATCCCTTACTAACCATTTCTTCCAGGATTGGCATCTATTCATTTGGTCTCGGGCTAACCCACAAGCCGGACACTCTGATCGAGCTTTCCACCCGTACGAAGGCGTCTTACATGTATGTGAAGGACTGGATGATGCTGCGAGAATGTGTAGCGGGATGCCTGGGTGCACTGCAGACAACATCGCATCAAAATGTTAAACTGAAACTCCGTCTGCCAGAGGGATCACCTGCAAAATTTGTCAAGATCACTGGTGCCCTCCACACTACCAAACGCTCGACTGGAAAAGATGCCGAGGCGGCCCTCGGCGATCTGAGGTTTGGAGATAAACGAGGTAAGTCCATCGAGACTCGTTGTGTAAAACATCCTTCTAAGAGTCATGTAGATGTGCTGGTGCAACTTGTTATCCAACCGGACAATTCCAGTCAAGAGCATGTCCCACAGGACCCTTGGGAGAGTATGGTCTCTGGATTGGAAGCTCTGGGTGGTGGACCGGATGGCGATGAGCAGCGTGTGCTCAGCGTGGAAGAGGTGCCGTTGATTCAGGCAGACCTTACCTATGGCGATATTCTTCGTGAGGGACATTTGACGCACTTGCCTAGGCCGTCGCTCCTGGCCATCACCATGCTCCCGCCCAATCCGAAGGCGAAGAACCCAGGGCGGCCGATTACGCCTCCTATCCCCCCTCATCCGTCAATTGTCCAACGCCGCATGGAGTTGCTCACATCTGATATGCTGACCCGTGCCTTGACCCTCGTTTCTCGCGGACAGCATGATCGTGCGCAGCATCTCCTGACCGAAACACGCAGTATTTTGAAGGGTCTCGGCAAGGGCGGCCTGCCGCCTCTGCCTCCAGGTGCGCAGAAGTCTGCCGGAAGTACTGATTCAGGAAGTAGGGCGGGCACGCCAAATTCATCGTCGCCCAGATCCTCCTCCCACTTTGGGGAGAACCATTCGACGTCGGCCGCATCTGACACGCCAACCATTACCTCTGTCGCTGCTGCTGTCGACCCGCAGATCATGAATGCCCTCGATGCTGACTTGGAGGCCGCACTGGAGTGGATCAACCACCCTGCTGTTTTCGGGCGTGACTCCCGGAAAGCCGTTCTGCAGGCGATCGGCGTCATCTCGTCTCAGCGTGCTTACACGTTTAGAACTCCTTCTGAGGCTCAGTGGGCCGGAAGACTATCTGGAGTGAAACGATTAGCTGAGCGATCTAAGGAGTGGCGCGAAACTGGCGACGACGCGCTGACTGAAGAATAAAACGACACTTCCATACAGGTCAATATCGCAATCGTTTTATTTCTTGTGCTGGATGTATTCTTGATTTTCTTTTTTTTCTCCTCTGGCCAGGTGTATGTGTTTTTGTATGATACCATTCTGTTTCAGCGTTGCACTTTGAGGTGCCATGCAATTTTTCAGTTTTCTTTGGGTAGGATGTCTGTGTATCTGTGCATGTCTTTTATGTGGAAAGTGGCAGATTTATGTTTTTTTGGGGAATTTCGCGCCTTTTTTGGAGCCACGGCCTGTATGCCGTACGTATGTGGGTTGGTAGCCGCCTTTTTGTCTTTACTTTTTTTTTCTCTGTCTCATTTTCACAGGATTTGTCCTGATATCTGCGTCTCTTATAGCTTTATCATACTTCGTCAATATCTCTTCTATTCTCTGCAGCGCTTTTTTTTTGGTTCATTGCTGGAAGCGGTCTTAGTGGAGATAAGCGCACTGCGAAGTTTGGATGTCACGAGCCTATGTCAGCCTCAGTTTTTTATGAAATTCCTCTCTCGTCAATTGCATGGCTCAGCTGTCGAAGTAGCGTACACTGCAGATGTACTGTCCGTACGTAAGGCAAGCGTGCTATTGCGTTGGCCTCCGGCTGGAATAGGCATGCATGAGACGAAGTATGGGAGATGACGTTCCGAATCCACGGCGCTGGGCTTGCATCGCAAAGTTAAACGCAATATGCCAAATGCATCTCTTCAGAGGACAATTTGGACTCTTTCCAGTCTCTGGAGATCTTGCAACTTGACATATCTCCAAATGTGGCGTAGTCGTTGCTCAATATCCCCTGTCAGCATCAGTAGCGATACCGTAAACGGTGTAATCGTGACCTCAGCGCTTCGCAGCGCCCCGAGTAACCAACTCCACGAGGCATCACGCCTCCAAGCATCACATTCCATATCCAGATCCGCTTCATCAATTCAATTGCACTTCGGGTGCAAGTCGCAGCAGGCCATGCTGCGGTCGTCGCTAGTTTCCTTCTCCTCCCCACTGCGCGGCCTTGCCCCTCGCTGCGCTGCCTCCGCATCCGCATCCCGACTCCCCGCCGCCGCTGCGACTGCGAGCGAGCTGTACTCCTCCATCGGCCGGGTTTCCTTTTCCTCCTGTCCCTCCTCCTCTTCCTCTTCCCGTATCGCGCCTTCGACAGAATCCCGTATAGGATTGCCGCGTGGTGTAGTGTTTCCCCCGACCTTCTCCTTCTCCCCCTCCGCCTCCGACGTTGCCGGACTACGATGGTGGCAGCAGCAGCAGCAGCAGCAGCAATCGCGAACACCATGGCCAGGGCCCCGATCTCCGATCTCAATCTCGCGCCGCGCCTTCTTTTCCTCCGCCCCGCGGGCTCCCAGATACAGGTATGAGGTATACAGACGGTTTGGACCGCCGGGCGGAGGGCCGCGACCGGGGCCGCTCCAGCACCCTTACGGGAGTCTCATACTCGTGGGAGTGGGCTTGGGAGTGGCGTTTTACTGGTATAATACGGAGACTGTGGAGGTGAGAGCGTTAATTCCTACTGTGTAGGATACAGTACTGCTCTACATATCCTGTTCTATGCGCTGACTTTCTATGTTCTTGATGAATCATATAGATGACCGGCCGCCGGCGCTTCAACTGCGTCTCCACCGCGCAGGAGCTGAAGATGGGCGAGCAGAGCTACCGCGAGGTTCTTGCGGAGTATCGTGGGCGGATCCTGCCCGACCATCATCCGCTGTCGTTGATGGTGGATCGCATCCTGAGGAGGCTGATCCCGCTGGCGCCGATTCCGGGGGCGAATTGGAGGGTGCATGTTATCCATGATGATAGTATGATGAATGCGTTTGTGTTGCCGGGGTATGTAACGCTTCCCATATCGATGGATTTGGTCTGGCCTTTTTGAAGTCCTTCGGTTGAAATTTCATGTCATGCTAACTTTGCTTCACCAGCGGCAAGGTCTTCGTCTTCACGGGCATCATGCGCGTCTGCCAGGATGAAGACGGACTGGCGGCTGTTTTGGGCCACGAGATCGCACACGTCGTCGCGCGTCACCCTGCCGAGCGGATGAGCAACAGCATCTTAACGGTCGGGCTTGTATATATCATCTCCGCTCTTTTCGATATCTCGGGATATCTGCCCTCTCTTCTTCTCAAGTTGATGTACAGTCTGCCAAACTCGAGGACGCAAGAGGTCTGCTCTGTCTATCCGCTAATGGTGGATTTCGTAGCTGACTTTATACGTTTCTTTATTGCAGGCGGAGGCAGACAATATTGGACTGAGTAGGTGTTTATGATTTGCTATGATCGTTCGACCTCGGTGCTAACATGCGTTGCTAGTGATGATGTCCAAGGCCTGCTTCAATCCCGAGGCTGCTGTCAGACTGTAAGTCTTGCGTCTATCCTGATGGCTGCGAATCTGTGTCTACAATCTGTAGCTGTATAAACTGACAAAAAACTGCAGCTGGAGTCGGATGCAGAAAGCGGAGAAGGTCACTCCGCCGCAATTTCTGTCGACGCATCCATCGGTAAGCTCATACTGAAGAAGCTGGGATCGTGGTGTTTCTGTGCCAGAAAACTGATTTGCATGAAGAGCTACAACCGTATGGAGGCTATTCGCGAATTGTAAGATGGTCTGTCTACTTGTCCTGAGTTCCTGGTGATCTAACATGAAGATCCAGGCTGCCAAAGGCTGAAGCGACGTACGAGGAGAGCGGCTGCTATTTGACGGCAAAGTATCGTAAGTACCGCCTTGCCAAGTTGACGTGTGATGCGCAGCCGCTGATGCCGTCTGTAGTGCCGGGATTCAGACGCGCACACTGTGTTCAGATGGTAGGGCTGGGAGGATGTTGGAGGTAGTGCAACTGTTTTAATGAGCGTACTTTCGGGTTAGGACACAGCCATGTAAACATGTAGTCTCTCTGCCATGTAGTCATATAGCCGATCTGTTATCTGTCGCGATCCACGGCGTTCTGTGGGGAAGCCCTAACCCCTCCGCCGGCGGTGCAAACAGCGCAAACGGCCCAGGACATCGCCAGCTCCTCCAAAAAATCCCCGACGAGACGCTCGAGTGCAGCGTGTCGCATTCCAGTCACGCCTCACTGTCTCTCTTGTTTTGCTCTTCGATAGTGCCGTCTCTCCAGTTAGCGGTGGGAGCGGTTTGTGACCATGTCGTTGGCAATACCCAGCCCCTCTCAGGCGGGCCTCTTCAAGCCCGGCTATCAGAGGTAGGCCACAACATCCAACCCACGCCAGCCAGCGTGCAAGATGCTACGAGGGTAGAATCCCCAGCTAACACCTCTCTCTTTCTGCAAAACTCCAGCCATGATGCCGAAGATGGCGCCGTCATCCGCAACATCGAGGCCTGCCGGGCCATCTCCCAGACCGTCCAGACCTCGCTGGGCCCGTACGGCCGCAACAAGATCGTCATCAACCACCTATCGAAGATGATCCTGACGTCGGACGCGGCGACCATCCTGCGCGAGCTGGACGTTGTCCACCCGGCCGCGAAGCTGCTCGTCATGGCGAGCCAGCAGCAGGAGGCGGAGATGGGCGACGCTACCAACCTGGTGATCGTGCTGGCGGGCGAGCTGCTCAAGAAGGCGGAGGAGCTGCTGCGGATGGGCCTGAAGACGAGTGATATCGTGCAGGGTTACGAGAAGGCGCAGGACTTTGCGCTGAAGTGCCTAGAGGGTGGGTTTTCTTTTCCTTTAGTTCCCCTCTTGGGTTGAGTTCTACGGATGTGGGGTTTTACGTCTATGGTCTATGTTATCGGCTGTTGCTGACGGAGCATCGAAATGAATAGATCTCGAGGTTGACCGTATAAAGGATATACGCTCACAGGAGGAGCTTAGCAAGGCTCTCCGCACCGTGGTCGCCAGCAAGCACTCCGGTTCGGAAGACATCCTCGCCAACCTGGTCGCGGAGGCTGTGCTTGCGGTCCTGCCCAAGAACCCCGTCAACTTCAACGTGGATAATGTCCGAGTGGTCAAGATCATGGGTGGTAGCCTGGAGCAGTCGCGAGTGGTGAGGGGTATGGTCTTTAACAGGGAGCCGGAGGGCCACGTCAAGAAAGCCCTCAAGGCCAAGGTCGGTGTCTTCAGCTGCCCGATCGACATCTCCCAGACCGAGACCAAGGGTACTGTCCTCCTGCACAACGCGCAGGAGATGCTCAACTTCAGCAAGGGCGAGGAGGAGCGCCTCGAGGCAGCGATCAAGGAGCTGTACGACTCTGGTCTCCGCGTCATCGTTGCCGGTGCCACCGTCGGCGAGCTGGCCCTTCACTACCTCAACCGCTTCAATATCCTCGTCATCAAGATCCACTCCAAGTACGAGCTCCGCCGCCTCTGCCGCGTCGTGGGCGCTTCGCCGCTCGCCCGCCTCGGCGCCCCCATGCCGGACGAGATGGGCACCGTGGACGTTGTCGAGACGACTGAAATCGGTGGTGACAGGGTGACCGTTTTCCGCCAGGAGGATCCCAGCGCTGTCACGCGCACGGCGACCATCGTGCTGCGCGGCGCGACGCAGAACCACCTCGACGACCTCGAGCGCGCCATCGACGACGGTGTCAACGTGGTCAAGGCCATCACCAAGGACCCCCGTCTCGTCCCGGGTGCGGGAGCCACCGAGCTCCAGCTCGCCGAGCGCATCTCCGCCTTTGCGGACAAGACGCCCGGTCTGCCCCAGCACGCCATCAGGAAGTACGCCGAGGCGTTCGAGGTCGTTCCCCGCACGCTCGCCGAGTCCGCCGGTCTCGATGCCACCGAGGTCCTGTCCCGTCTGTACACTGCGCACCAGCGTACCACTGCCGCCGGCGGCCGCCGTGCTGGCAAGGCCTCCTCCAAGGAGGAAGAGTCTGGGGAAGATGAAGCCTCATCGTCGGAGGAGGAGCCCTACTGGACGACGGGCGTGGACCTCTTCGGCAACTCGAACACGGGCACCGTGGACGCGCTGGAGGAGGGCATCCTCGACCTGATGGCGTCGAAGAGCTGGGCCATCCGCCTGGGCTCCGAGGCGGCGCGGACCGTGCTGAGCGTCGACCAGATCATCGTCGCGAGACAGGCGGGCGGACCGAAGCCGCCAGGCCAGAATCCTAACTGGGACGAGGACTGATTGAGCTGAAGTAGCTGGAAAGGAAGAGGGTATGTATGAGTGGAGAGGGAGATGTGGTGGAAGATAAAGTTACGAGAATCACGCAAGTCCGTATGACGTCGTGGAGGGTGGAAGGATTTGTGAGTGAGTGAGTGAGAGGGTGTGTGTGGATATAATTCCGAATGTTCTCCCTTATTACAATTACATTAGATGAAGTGAAGACGAAAAGCAAAGTTTTTGGTCTCGTTATATCTACGTATCTAACCCCCTTTCCCTTCTTCTAACCCCTGTATACTGCACACAACCTACCGTCTACTGAATACCTACATCGCATAACATAACTACCGAGATAAGTTATAACGGAATAGATCCCAACCAACCGAGAAAGAAGTTTAATCCTCATTCATCTATTTATACTCTCTTCGCTCCACCGAGCATGACTGATATACTATACTATACTACAGTACATACATACAGTACTGTATATAGACAGAGCCGGCAAGGCGAGAACAGTTGGAACAGTTGGGATGAGATTGTCTTACATACTGTATCCGGACAGATCGGAGCAATATGATCCATCTACTCCGTATGATGAGGATGATATCAACCATCGAAGACAAAGAGGAGAGGAGAGGAGAGGAGGATGTTCTGATTGAATCTTCTTTCCTACCTAGTCCGTCAAGTAGTGTGAGGCAGATGATCAAAAGATCAAGACAGACACTGGGCGCTCATCATAATCGTATTTGATATCTTTTCCCCCTTGAGTTGGATCCAGTGATTATTTTTAAATTAATGTACTGTACATTACGTAGCAAGAAAACTAGAAGGAGAAAGAAGGGCTTTTTCTCAAAAATGATGTCTCATTGTTTTGTCTTGTTTAATTGTTTAATGGTAATAATAATAATAATTAAATAATGGTCAAGCTACAGACAGGACAGGTTGATATCCCGAAACTTCTTGTCTGTCACGCCGTAGTGTGATCGAGATTGAGAGAGATGGGGCAGAGGCGCATAGAGAAGAAGAGAGAGAGATAGAGAGATTGTTGAATGAAGAAAAAGGATAGAGGGGACGGATTAGGTAGGTTATGGCGTTTGTTTGGCGCCCTCTTCTGTCCTGCCTCCGCTGTACTCCTGCTCGCTCTGGCTGTTCCGCTCCCTCTTGTCGTGCTTGGCCCGTTGAGCATCCAGATGGAATGATACGTTTCTGCCGCTGCTTCGGACGGGCGATGCTTGCATGCAGCGGTACGTGGTGAGGCGCTCGAATCGCTCGATCAACCGACCAAACCAATCCTGTCAACACAATTGACCAGCCATTGCCTCGCGGGAAGGGCCATTGCCGTTGAGGAGCATGGTGGAGGCTCTCGGAATAATCAGAGAGATTGGTAGGTGAAAGTTGGTCTGTTTGTTCGTGCCGCGCTCGAACGCAGTGGTTGGTCTAGGTATCCGTCTTCCGCCTCTCCCTTCGTATCGTGTAGGTACTCCGTAGTAGTAGTAGGAGTGGCATACTCCAGCAGAGCAGATAAAATTCGCCCATCCAAACCAAAGCAAGGCCGTAATCAAAATGCCAGGGCTTTCCAGCTGTGCAAATGAATGTGACACACACCGCGTGCGTGCCGTAGTAGAGTACCCCGCAAGTTAAGTAAGAAGCGCACAGGTGAAATGGACCATGGAGCGGGTATCGTTCATGTCATAATCGATCGTCAATCCATCATCAAGGAATACGAAAAAAAATCTTAAGACCAAAATCCAGGTCATTGTCCCGACAACCCAACGCTCCAGTTCTGGGGCGGCATGGCGCGCAGGCTGCGCCGTCGTCGGTGCCGGCGGGCCTCAGCCTTGCGCACGCTGCGGCGGACGTAGTTGACGATGAAGGTGCCCGAGCGGACGGAGATCCAGGCGAGCATGATCCAGGTCGCGATGCATTTCTCGCGCGGCGAGAAGTAGAGGTCCATCATTGTGGGAGGGGGGCTGTGAGAAGGAAAAGGAGAAGGGAGAGGAGCGATGGATGGGGAATTGTATGTAATTGAGATATTTACCAGGGTTTCAGGAGGAGGCCCAGCTGAAGGGGCGGCGGCGAGCACGTCAGCGGCCCGCGGAGGCGGCGAGGTAAGGTATCGTCCTGTCACAGATGGTCCGATACGGTAACACCTGTGACGAGCGTCTGGTCACGTGCACGTTGGTTTTCCGGCGAGTTTCTGTGCCGCAAAAGATCGAGCGGGCGAGCTTCATCGAGTCCCATCTGCCCTCGTCGCCGTCGTCTGTCGCGCCAGCTCTTCAGTCCACCGCCATGGCAGTCCCCTCGCAGGCCGCAGCTCGATGCTGCAGACACATCCTCCGCCCTTCCTCCGTGCGCATCTCGTCCACATACCTCGCCCAGAGCCGACGGACGCCCGCGCGGAGATGGCAGTCCACCCAGGCTGACGCCCCCGCCGCCGCCCCGACCAACCCCAAGATTGCGCAGATTGTGGACCAGATCAGTCAATTGACCCTGCTGGAGACGGCCGATCTGGTGGCCAGCTTGAAGGTGGGTAGATGTTGTTGGTTTTTGTTGGCGATTGGTCCTTGTCGTATTTTTTCTTGTCGAGAATCGCGGGGAATAAAAAAAAGATCATCTCTTGCTCCAACTCTCAGTTTAAGCAGCATTTATCCAGCGCTCAACTCAAAGTTTGATTACATCCTGCTGACTTTTTTTTTTCTCTTGCAGTCCCGCCTGAACATCCCCGACCTGCCCGTGGGCGGATTCGCCGTCGCCCCCGGTGCCGGACAGCCGGCAGGCGGAGCAGCGCCTGCGGCCGCCGCTGAGGCCGAGGAGGAGTCGGCCCCCGCCGCCCAGGAGAAGACGCTGTTCAACATCAAGCTCGAGTCGTATGACGCGGCCGCCAAGCCCAAGATCATCAAGGAGATCAAGTCCATGCTCGGCCTGTCCCTGGTCGACAGCAAGAAGTTCGTCGAGAGCGTGCCCAAGGTCCTCAAGGAGTCGGTGCCCAAGGAGGAGGCCGAGAAGATCGTCGAGACGCTCAAGGGACTGGGCGCCAAGGCCACCATGGAGTGAACTTCTTCTGTTTCCACCATATGTCGTCTTCTTATCGGACCCAATTTGGGTGTTTTAGGTGGAAAGGATGTACGTTGATGGATCATGTTGTGTCGTGTCTGAAAGGGTTTTCTCCTTGTTTCCCCCCTTCTCTCTCCGTCATCATGTTTCTATCTACAGCGCAGAGAAAAAAAAGGCAATACGGCGGAAATGTATATTATTACGATCGATCAAACCCAATTTCGGATGTAGATGGGATGGATTCCTGGTTCCCATTTTTTTTCCATGTCCTGACGAGCTGACAAAAGCATGCTGTCACGGTCTATAACTGTTCTTGGAAGGCAGATAGATCCTTCGAAACCGTGTTTTACTATCTATGTGAATCTACTCTCTCCTCCGATAGCAATTGGCCTTGTTGCAGGCAGCTCGGATTATAGCCCTTCTGTTGATTATGATTAAGTATTATTGAAATGCATTAAGGTCATTGCTTTTACTACCTGTCGTTGTGTCAGGCTCTCTGGATAGAGAACCGAAATCTCATACACACTCCCATAACCAGGCAGATCATATCGTACCAGCTGGAATTCTGCCAGCAGCATTGACGGCCAACGTCACACCAGCGATGGAACGGACTCAGGAAGTCTACGTGGTCGGATTCGAGATCCTTTGCGCGGCAAGCAAGTCAGCAGCCGTCAGCAACGACCAAAAGCAGCCCCGGGGGTTACCAGAAGACCGAATCAGAGAAAAAAAAAAGAAAAGGCACAGGCTTACTCAATCAGATTCCCATCCGGATCCCGCACATACACACTCCTCAACGGGCCCCTCGCCCCCATCCTCCTGGCGACCTTCTTCGTCAGCCCGCGCCCGTCCCCGTCCCCGTCCCCGTCCCCGTCCCCGTCCCCGTCCCCGTCCCCATCCACACTCAGCACCTTCACCCCCCGCTTCTGCAGCCTCTCCACCACCTCTGTTACGTCCTGCTCCGTCAGGAAGCACAGGTCCGCGGTTCCCGGCAGCGGCGTGCGCGGCTTGGGTTTGAGCCAGGGCTCGGACTTGTGCTCGTACTCGCGCAGGTCGATCTTGGAGCCGCCGAAGAGGAGGGCGTGGTGCGTGCTTCTTCGGTCGGAGTAGGTCTGGTGCGCCATGCCGAGGATCTCGGTGTAGAAGGTCACGGTCTTCTGGATGGAGCGGACGGTGAGGACGATGTGGTCGAGAGAGGAGAGCGTGCAGACCGGAGGGGAGGAGGAGGAGGTGGTGGTGGTGGTAGTGGTGGTGGTGGAGGGGAGGGTCGACGCGGAGGAGGGAGAGGATCGGAGGAGACGGCGGGGCGTGCGCAGCAGGACGGGGGGAGGGCGGCGGAGGAGCCCGCCAGCACTGCCTCTTGCGGGGAGGGAGGCGAGGGAACTGCTCATGTTATGTTTCCTGGAGAGGTTATGCAGTCCGAAGAGGGACGAGTTCATATGTAGCAATCCTGGAGGAAGTTGGCGGTTGTTGGTGCTGCGGCGGCCGTCGGCCGGCGGAGAGATGTTCCTGCGAACCGTGACCTCGAACCTCTTCCGCTCTTTACATGCAGTATCTTTTCTCCTCCCTCCACCACCTCCCTCCCTCGCACAATGGCAGCCCGGAGATGGCCATCATGGCCTCTGGGGCGAATACGACCACCATATGCGTCATTATTTGAACCATCCATTTCAATCCCCATCTACGCGAGGCGATCCTTCCGCTCGACACCTCCCAACCCCGCCGTCGTCCGCAGACCTGTCCCTGCCCCCAAGCTCCGGGGCATGCCGCAGGTTCGCCAACCAGACGGTCCGTCATGGGCATCCGGAGTTGACAGCGATGCCACATACCTTTTATTGGAGGAACTGGACAGGATCGGGGGATTGATATACTATTCGGCGAGAGCCGCCGGGATCCTGTCCGAGATCAGATATGAGAGCTTCGTCTATCTGGCGAAGCGGCTCGTGAAAGAGTCGCGTAAGGGGCCGCCGAGTTCGTATGCAGCGATGAGGATATCGAGAGGTATGTTTGAACGGCTTCCAATGGCGTGATGTGTGTTTCGATATTTTTATTTTGTTGTCCCCCCGCCCTCTTTCGTCGCTTCAATTCCCGCGTCGGGGATTTGTGCAACTAACGCTCGCTACATCCATCTTCAGACGTCGACACCGTCTTCTGGGTTGGCATGGTCCTCGGACCTCTCATCCCCGACGTCGCCGACTGGGCATTCGTCGCGACCACCCTCGCCGGCGCGCGCGAACCCGTCATCTTCAGAGCAAGTAAGGTGCTCAAGGAAGTGCGGATCCCTGCCCGCGATGACCTCTTCAACCGCATCGAAGAGCTGGCGATCCACGAGGAGGATCCGCGCGCGATCGTGCTGCACGCCAAGGTCCTGGGCCAGCGGGAGCAGTACCAGGAAGCACTGGCCGTCCTGGAGACCGTCATGCCCCTGATATACCCGACGAAGATGCGGCCGCCAGTGAGGGAGGACATCACAATGGGGGACACCATTGACCCGCCCTGGAAGGTGTACGCGTGGCTGAAGGAGAAATTGGGGGACCAGAAGGCCACCGACCAGGCGCTCAAGATGGCCGCCCTGGTGTACCAGGATCCCGGGGCACTGATCACCTACGCGCATGTCATGCAGCAGGAAGGGAACATGGAGATGTACGAGGAGTGCATGAGCAAGGCCGCCACGTCGGGCGACCCCGAGGCGTGCCGCAAGCTGGCCAATTTCTACTATCTGACTTACCGCGGGCGGTTCCCCATGCGGGATGGAGACGAAGCAGAAGTAAAGGACAAGGACAAGAGCCAGCACCAGAAGAAGAAGATAGGCTTCCTGCGCAGCAAGATCGCCGCGCTGTTCGGCCAGACCCGCACGCGGCAAGACTACCGCAAGCTGGCGATCGACTGGTACGAGCTCGCCTTCAACCACGGCAGCCGCAAGGCGGCGATCATCCTGTCCATGCTCCTCCGCGAGGACGGCGACTCGGAGGCGGGGAAGCACTTCCTCGAGCTGGCCGAGCAGGAGCCGAAGCTTGTGCCGCTGACCCGGCGGCTGAGGGAGAATTGGAACAATAAGGAGTTCGAGTTCAAGATCCCGATCCAGTTGTTGGATACCTGATCTGGTTCTCTGTGAGTGAGCGGAAGCTCTCCCGCCCACGCATCCATGAGGAGGGGAGAGCGCAATGGACCGGGGTCCTTCTATCATCCCTCTGGATATCTACCCTTCATCAATCAAGCATGGGCAACGAGCAAGAGGGAGAGAGACAGGGAGGGAGAGGGAGGGAGATCTGATCTTCCAGATCTTAATTCTCCTTTCCCCGTCCTCTCCTCCAATGTGAGCCGAGAAGCTGACCACTGTCAATTCCATGACGTCTGCTATCAGCACCAACATGCGGGACTGCATCTGGATAGGATACATATCATCACATGGCATACAGTCTTTACACACAAGCAGGTCATTCTTGATATGATACCCTGTATCATTGATCCTTTTTTAAATTAAAAATTCCATGTATGGATACGGAAAAATGAAATAAAACAGTATGATATACCCCCTTACTTTACATGCCTGCTCACCGTTCTCCCTCTGTCGTTGTGTCTTCCAACGCGCAAAACTGACTATTATTTGTCTGGTTATTTATTTGCTTATGAGTATTCATCTCTTCATATTCTGGATACCTGCTATCGATTTAAGGCAAAAAAAAGAAAAGGAGAAGAGAGGGATAAAGAGGGCAACAAGATAAACTGTTAAACTGTCAAACCAAAACCCTAAAAGAAACTTGCAAAAATGGTGCCCAGGAGGAGAAAACACCCCCATTGCCCCCTTCCTTCCCTAGATGTACAGCATTACCACAGAGACAGTATCATATCCAACGAACACCCGGCAAAGATCATATTCATATTCATATCATACGTATGTGTTGGTCACCTCATCTCATGCCAGCATACTACCCCTCTCTCTCTCCCTCCCCTTGCCCTCGCCCTTCTTCCCCTTCCCCCTCATCTTCAACTCCACCACCCCCAGCGCCTTCAGCCGCTCCGTCAGATACGACGACTCCCGCATGCCCGGGAAATCCTTGGCCGCGTGCACGCGGAACGGCTCCGACCAGACCTCGGCCAGGATGGGCGTGGACTTGCCTGCGTCCTCGAGGCTGCTGCCCCAGTTCATCAGCTGGAACCGGAGCCGGTACAGGCCCGCCGTGCGGACGGACAGGTCGGAGAAGACGAAGAACGCCGCGGGCTGTGGTCTGCGGATGCGTGTAGCTGTTGTTGCGGTTGTGGTTGATGAGGTTGATGAGGAGGTAGGATACGCAGGCGCCGTGTTGGGATCCGGGTCTTCGTCGACGAAGAAAGGGGAGGCATACGACTTACCGGAGAGGACCTGGATCGCTCTGCCCGGCCGCCCGCCGCTGCCGCCGCCGGCAGGATGTTCCACGACGATCCGCGAGATGTGCGTGCGCTGCTCTGTAGTCGCTCCTTCGCCGCCGTCGCAACTGAGGCTGCGGCTGCTGCTGCTGCTGCTGCTACTCTGAGACGACGGTGGCCGCTGCGTCACGGAGTAGAGCAGGCAACCGACCGTGAAGCACGGGTCTCTTAGCGTGTCGAGATCCTCGTCCGAGCCGGGATCGAAGTCGACGAGGAGCATCTGCAGGATCGGAGGCGGGTCGATGGGCCGCCGGTCCTTGTCCCCTGCACCGCAGGCCCGCGCCGCAACGGGCTGTTGCCGGATGTGCAGGCGGAATCGGGACGTTGCCTTGACCGTCTGGCTCTGGCCCTGGCTGTGGCTCTGGCTCTGAGACGGCGGAGAGGGCAGCAAAGGGTAGAGGAGGAGCTGGTCGAACCCCGATGGGACACTATTGAAAACGCTCGAGCGGCGATCACTGCTCGTCCTCGACGACGCCCCGCTGTCTGGAGATGTTGCGGTCGCATCGGACGGGGTAGGAGATTTGGAAGAGAAGCTCGTGGAGCTACCATACATGAAACCCCGTTAGACGAGTAAACAGTCGACCAGAAAGAATAACTCATTACCCCCGGTGCTGGACAAGACGAAAGAAGGTCCAGAAGAAGAATGCAACACAGAATGGGGAGAGAGGGAGAGAGAGCTCGGAATGAGAAGAAGAGGGTGAGTTACTGTGGACTCCTTTCGTAGTACACCTGCGTCGCCCCTACTAAGCAAGAATATCCCCTTTCTATCCTAGAGTCCAGCCTGGATGCATAATACGGATCCGCATAGGGGTTGGTTCGACGCTGGGAATCCGTCCGTGAAGGAGAGAAAGGCTGCTGCTGCTGGTGGGCACACGGACTCGTAGGCCATGCTGCTGCATGGTACGTGAAGCTACCGGACTGTGGCAGATAGGTAGTAGTACTATCTGCTGCAGCGGCAGCGTACTGCCCATGCTTGTAGTTGTAGGGCAGAGAGCCATAGACCAGTGCTCTGGAAGAAGCAGTGGGGTCGTAAGACTTGTTTTCAGGGTACAGAAAGCTTGGAGGTCCTTGGATATGGTCGTAATTTTGTTGCTGCTGGCGTGGGGTATATCCGGGCGAGGAGCAGGCATCTATGCTTCCAGATGTGCAAGGAGTCTGTCGTTCAGACATTGATAATGAACTCTGTTCTTTGTTTTCTTTCTTTTCCCTGAGTTGTTCAGATGCGTGCAGGGCACAGGAAGGCCTGATATTAAGTTCCAGCAGTGTGAGGTGTAGGTGTGTCTGCAGATGAGCGAAGCCTGAAAGCAACAAAGCAGAGCGCTTTTAAAATGGAATGATCATGACACCAGAGGGGGAAGAAAGCCGAAAGAATGAGACATATGATCCATGTAACTGGTTCTTGGAAGTGGCACACTAAAAGGGTATTAACGGTCTCGGTTCAGACTGAAATTGATAGTTGAGGTACTAAGGTGGGTGCAGATGAAAGCCCCTGCCAAGGTCCAGGCTAGTAGGCCTTATTAGGGATAAGGAGATGTATCAAGATGAATTGCCAGAATGCTGGTTGTAATTGTAGACACCCATGGTCATAGGATTGGAAGCTGTGAGACCTGCAACATTCTGTCCAGAAGATGATGATGGAGGATGCATAGGATTGGTATATCAATCACTGAGGAGCGGCTAGCAGGATAGCCATGTCTGATACCAGTCCTGCCATCTGAAAACTCACTACAGACCAGTGGCAGTACAGCTCAGAAGCAGATCTGAGGGAATGGGCTGAAAATGGAGTTGGGAGGTGCAATAGGAAGGACAAGTTGAAAGTGCATGAAGCAGCACATCCTTGGCAGACTGCTGCGGCGCGATATTCATGTAGACACCTGGCTCCTCTCGGGTTTGGAAGTGCACGATGGAGACGAGTAACCCCTTGCCAGAAATTAGTACACATGAGCGCTGAGGTCTCGTGCCAAGGAAATATTTGGCAGAAGCATTCCAGAAGCAAAAATGCGCTGAGCTTATCGATGGCTTGTAGTCATTAGAGGCTTTGTAGCCGGGTCTTCCCACTAGGAAATCAAATACAGCCGCTGGGAACAATCTTGAGAATCCGCCTGGCTCTGCATGCTGCAGACAAGGGATGAGACGGGGAATACGGAGTACATAGTAGGTAGTACTATTGCTTGCCGCGGTTCCGAGTCAGTAGAGATCCGGTGATAGATCGTACAACCCCGTGTTACAGGGGTAATCCGATTGCTTGCAGCCGATGGGGCCTATATCGAAGCTCATGACGTCACCAGCATGTACAGAGGGCCTTCACATGTGGTGGCGGGAAACTGCATCGGGTTGGATCTCTCCTTGGTGGCTCCCAGCGGAGCATTGCCAGTGTACATGGCCGTCCGTCATTGGAGGAACTGCGCAAGGTGCGTTGCATAGATGACAGAACCATTCCGTTGGTGCCATGGAGGAACTCATCCGGATGAGATTGGCTGCAGCAAACCAGCTCTGGCTGGGCCTTCTATCGCAGGAGGAACCTGGTATCGCATCCCGACTGTCTGCAACGTACAACCCGGGTATCTTCCTTTTCTGGCCACACGACGTTGTCCATGCCATGAGAGTAACCAACGTTGTTTTCCAGTTCGAATAACTGCACTATACATCACATTCCTCTTCAAACGCGGCTCGCGTTATTTAATCAAAAAAAGAAAGGAAAAAGAATGGACTAGGTCAACATCCAGTACTAACGTTCGGGAAGCGACCATGTTTGGCCCAGCTCACTAACTTGCATAGTCCAGGACATACTCAAGACCATACACGAAATTCGAAACGTCTCACTACCCCAGGAGAGCTGCTTTGTCTGAATTTGATTAAAAGTTCCAGGGAAGCTGCTTCCGGCCTGATGTTTGAATGACCACGGCTGTGGGATAACCGTCTGATGATGGATGACTTGGAATAGCCACTGTCAGTGTCTCGGTGATGTCCTCTCCACTCCGCAGGACGAGCCGCTAATCTGCATGTATGAGGCATCCTGTATCATTTAGCCATCCTGCGGTGCCAGACGGATTTATAAGTTGGCATGACTTGTTCTGCGAGAACAATGAACCTGCGGGGCAGCGGAGGTCATCCGGGCAGGCAACATCTCTCGCCAGACTGATGTTCGACGTGCGGGGATTTTCACAGGCTAATTTCTAGCATATTCAGTTCCTGGAGTCCAGAGCGCGGGAAGCCAGCACTTAGGCTGCATAGTTGAATGGAAGAGAGGACATTGTCAACATGTCATGTCTGCGCAAGCCAGCATCGCTGGGCGACCCTAGACAATTCTCCTCATGCTTGGCACAAGAATATCATACAGATCAGCTCCGTAAGTGCTTGGTAAAGTATGATAGCAAGTACTCTGCATGCAAAAAGGGTAAGCTTGATTTGATCGCAGATTGGTAGAAGCGAGGCAATCTCCCTGGCACGCTGGTCAATGTTAGCTCCCGACTTTTCCAGAATTCTCAAGCGTATAGTCCTGAGACACTGCGGTCATTCTCTCGCACACATACTTGGTCCATTAGTCCGACTTGTGCTGATGTCGATAATTGTCTGACTCCTTGAATTTAGGTAAGCATCGTCGAGCTAAATTGTTCAATCTAGCTGCCTCGTCTATCGCCATGGAATATCAGCTCTCATGCAGCAGATGGAACCGAGACTGCCCAAGTAAGGCATGATTCCCTTCCTGAGCTGATCGTTGGTCATGCATACGCTGGCGCTTCCAACCCAGGCAGTTGCCTATATTCTCTAGAGTTAATTTAATAAAGGTCCGGGTTGCTTCTTTTGTCCCACTCGGAAGCGGCTTGGAACAAGTGATGTATCACATTTTGACTTGCATCAGGAGCGCACTGTTGGTTTTCTAGCCCCTCCCCGACCCTTGTCGTCTCGGACTGTGGTCTCTTACCTGTCTCAGGCTCCACAGAGTAAACAACATAGTCTCTGTCAACGGGCTGGATCAATATTTCCGTGGATATAGTCCGCGTTGGTTCTCGAACGTATTCAAAGATCACAACCGACGTCTCTCACAACTATTCGACATCTTAGATATCTCAGTAGTTGTAGATCGCGTGTTATAGAGCCGCTTTGATCATCAACAGACATATGAAACTGTATAACTGACGTCGTGCAGCGAACGATCTGGTAAAGAAATTGCTGTTTCACATTTCGACGACGATTTCGATTCTCCGGCCAAGAAGCGACGCCTGCAGACCCCTCCGTCCTGACCGGGTCTGCACGGGCCCGTGGCCATGTTCAACTGAAATCTCAGGTCTACGTGAGGAGGCCGAAGCGTCGCTCTGAGCCGGCATGTACATGTTCAGTGAATGTCTCTTCCTGCTTTATCCGAACATCACAGTTCCTCAGCACCCGGTAATCCCAAAAGCGAAATAGTCCGCTCGCAAGCACGCCACAGCGTCGGGGAATTCTCTGGTGAAGCCCGCGTGCCCGTCTTGGACCACTGGACATATTCTCCGGGGCACCTTCCCCGTGATATACAAAGCTTGCCTTTGATGAGAACTTTTTTTTAAAGCGAGCCGTGTCTCAGATTATGCGGTACATGTTAGCGGGGTGATTCTGGGATGCGTGGCACAAAGGATGGGTAATTTTCTGAAACTCACCTAGGTTAGGTACCTGGCAAAGGAATCCCGATCAAGATACTTCTGGCATCTTATGGGACTGACACAACAGTACGCTCTTGAAAGATAGATGTTTAATATTCCAAATCTGCTTTGTGACCATAGTGATAAGGCGGATGGCTGATCGGTTTCTAGGTTGCGCGTAGAGTAGGCAACTAATCGGCCTAGGTACCCGGTACCTGCCTAGGTAAGCAAGAGGTACCTATCAAGGCAGACGTCACGCGAAACTGTATTCTTTGTCTCTTCTTCAGTCTGCGCTATCCGCAACACTTGAGACTTTGAAGTCCAGCTTCTATAATCTTAATCACCTCCCTTTTGTGGACAGCGCGGCTCGGTACGTTGGACCGAGAGCCCGTTCCTTGCGGCAAGTACCCGTTCAACGATGGAATAGGTATGATCCCTAAAACGATACACTGATGTCACTTTCCTCCGAGGCATTCAGGTCTTTGTGTTACCGGAACCGTCAGTACCTATCAAACAAGCCGGAAATAGCCTAAATATCTCACCAAAGGAGACCCGCTTCTGCGGATACCGAGCCCTAATTTCTCCTCTGGTCAAGAACTTCCTGGTGCCTAATCGAGCGACGGACAAGGGACGCATGGTATCCATTGTGATTGCTTATGCAGTTCCAGACGGTTGCTGCCACCTCATTCGTACTGATATCCTAATAGTTATCCCAGGGACTAGGAATATCCGCTGCTTATACAAGACCAACTTAATAGAATATAGAGGCGAACCGAATGGAGAGATGAACGGAAGCCTCATTTTCAATGACCTTAGCTGCGCTTTCCATGGTGGCCATCAGCATCATTATCATTAGTCTGTCAGCATAGTATAACATTAGTAAAAACAGCACCAAAGATCCACAACCAGGTAACCGAAAGTTCGGATAATGTCATAGAACAAGCCCGGCCCAAAATAAAACAAATGTATCATCCTCGAATATCAACAATGCTTAGTGCAATAAAACGCGTATCAACTCCAAAGATATGAGCCGAATGGAACTAACTGTCTGTGGGAATTACCGGTAACAAATGATGCTCAAGCCCAAAGAATCCCCCCTATAGAACTAGAGCGGAATTAAATCTCGTGGTTGTGTTTGCAACATCAGACAGACACATTTCATCATTCACCCGTAACCCAAACATATGGGAACTGCTTTTGTGGTGCGTGTAGGGGTTGCTCGGTGATCACAGGAGCCAAGTCACGACGAGAAGTGTATGTCGTAATGCATCGAATATGTTTTTTTATCGTGAGTCAAGCTTCTGATTGTCGCCATATGAACCCATCACAGAGACACATATTGATATCTGAGCTCGCCTATCCTTCTAATATGCATCTGAAGCCCTAGACTTTCTGATCAAACCGGAGTAATTCCCCTATGGCCTAGCAATTGCTGTCCAATAACCAGTGAGGATGCAATCCCTTCGATTGCTACCACAGAAACCCGAACTAAGCTGAGAAGATGGCATTGCTATAGCCCAACACATAGGACAAACCGACATCAAGGGGTGAGATTGGCATTTGAGTCGAGATCGAAGTGATATGCAGCTCCAGCACTCTTCTCTGGGAAGAGAATATCCGTAATGCTGGGCTTAAAATCGCGTGGATCGTCAGGCATTACAAGTTTCGAGACGACGCCAAGTCCTGATGGTGGCTGTATAGAGGGAGACTGCAGGCCGGGGTCGATGACTCCCCGACCCTTTCCAATAAACACAATGAGAAAATTGCCCGCAACTCGATCCCAGGCAACAATATGTCCAGTGTCCTTCCACTCGTCAAGCGGTCTTGGATGAGAAGGGTCTGAATCCGTCACAGATGATGCAGACCGCATACCCAAATAGCCAAGCTGTATCAAGTGAAGAGAGCGCTCCATGCCTAGAGGCGTTCCGTGGTCATCGAAACGCGCCCGCATCAACCCTAAAGAAGATGACGACCTGGGAACCGACGCATTGGATCCTGCAGGTGTCAGGCCGTCAGAGAACTCAATTGGAGAGCATTGAGGAAACCAGGCAAACTCGAGGGACCCAGTCTCGTGATTCTGCGTGAAAAGGGGAATCTCATCGCCTTCATGCTCGTTCAATAGATCAGCAATCGTAGCAAGATCGGATCTTGAATTGGAGGAGCCCAAAGCGCGTATTTCTGCAACCAAACGCTGGGCGCTGTCGAATCCAACACTTTCACCGTCTATTGTGAGGAGAGGCCGTTCTGTAACACGGCAGGATGGGTCATTGATGTTTGAGTGGAATGACTGCTCTTCCTGCCACTTCAGACCTAGTCTGCTCTCGATAACTCGCAATTGGTCTTCAAGAATTCGGGTGAGTTCCTGTTCTCCGGAAAGTTCAGACAACGCTGCGCGTATGTTAGATTCGGCAAGTAGTGTTGTTATTCGAGAAGTCCTTGAAATGGCCGGAAGTGCGTTATTCGCATGCTGAGATATCTCCTTCAGACAGGCTGCGGCTGTCTCAGGTTTTCCAGCGTCGACAAAGGCAATCACACAGGAGTACGCAGCGTCTAAAACCTGTGGGCCCTGATCGGTAGATAGCTTCTGGCGCAGTCGATTCCATAGCCTGCGCAGTGAATTTTCGCTCCCCAACTTCCCAAGGAGAGAGGCATAGGTTTCTATGCTCTCCGGGCATGCTTCGTTACCAGACCAATAGAGGATATCATCTAACGTGTATTGAGAATCCTGAGGAGACCGATTCTCCCCGGTGATTAAACTAAGCATGAGGCTTGTGTCATGGCCTGGATCCTCGAAGCAGATGGATCGTAACGAAGATAAAAGCGATTTCACTAGCTCATGGCTCGACTGAAGATCCAGCCGCCGAGAGTCGACCCTTCGATAGCCATGCAGATGATGCTTAAGAGCCGGAGCCGAAAAGCCCAGGCAAGCATACTGTATCCCTAGAAAATATAAGTCTCTCGACACGGCAACTTTCAGTCTTTCCAATCTCGAAACCAAAGCGTTTATGGCCGACAGTATCTCTCCGTACGAATTATACCGCTGACAGCGTTCTAATGCCCGGCCAAGCGCCTCACACTGGGTTTGCAATAACGCGCCGCTCTCTGTTGTGTTCACATTCCGTTCAATCAACGCCCGGAGATCCGTCAGATTCTCGACGCCATGTTCCAACTCTCTCTGAAGGGTTTCCACAGTAGTGTCGACCGTTTTCCGCTGAACAGACGGCCACGGAGGGAGAGGGCGGTTTACGTACGGCCACTTTTCCAGGAAGACTTCTTCGAGATGTCGATCAAGTTCTGATTTTGGTGCGAAGTCGCGTAGATGCTGCGTACTGCCGGTCAGTGAAAACCGGAGCAATTGAGATGGCGTGGGCTGAGGGCCCTGGTCGCTGTTTCTGGCCTGAATCGCGGCATCGCGGCGAAGCCCTCCAGAAGAAATAAGGCGCCGTGCGCAGACCTGTCGCTTCTGTGACAGCCAGAGACTGCAAGGACGGGATCCCGGCATTGATCACCAGAGGCCAGAGACAGGAGAGAGACAAGCAAGGCCTGGTGGGGGATTGCGCGAAGTTTGGACGCTGGGGAAAGCTCCGCCGTGTTACGCGGAGAGGCAGCGGGGAGCGCATCCCCGGATTCCCAGGTCACAGCCCCGAGGAGCTCCAGATTTTCTCCAGGGGCTACAGTAGGTTCTTTCGTTAACAAGGGTCCCCTGCTTAGCAGCTTTGGTAGATTGCTATTTTACATCCATGTGATGTTGAAGCCATTGAGGGGTAATTAGACACTTATGATAGGTAACAGACTCTAAGCTAAGTCAGCCCAGATCACAATAAAGCAAAAGCAGCAATGGGAGGTGGCTTGAGCCGGTGACCCTTGTTTAACGAAAGTTTTTGGCAACCTAATGTAGAAAATTCTGCCAAAAAGGCAGCGTGGGTGATTTCTGGCCCCCTGTTAAGCGCCCTGTTGGTACCACCATGAAACCTCCTGTTAAACCTCCTGTTAGAACCTCCTAGCCCCCAGGGCTTTTGTCACCTAGGCCTCAGGGGTCAGTTCTAGGAGCTTTGGTTGCCTAGCAGTACTAGGAGCCGCCAGAGCATAGGCTGAGAGGTTGTATGCCAACTTCAACCCTTCATTTCTCCACGAATTCTTTACTATAAATCCAATAGAAACAGGCTCATTTTAATCCTCTCATTCATGTGAAAATTATGAACCTATTTATTTGAATTCATAAAGAACTTGTGGAGATATGAAGGGTTGAAGTTGGCATACAGCCTCTTTGCCTATGCTCTGGGGGTTCCGGGAGCTGACCTCCTTTGCTTAGGAAACTGAAGCCCCAGGGCTCGGGGGTTCTAATGGGGGTTTAACGGGGGCTTCTAACGGGGTGCTTAACAGGGCTGATGTCGGTAGATGCTCGGAGGGGCCAGAGGATCTCTGGGGCATTGCCGGCACTAGTCTCTAGCCCCCGGAGAAAATCTGGAGCCCCTCGGAGCTATATGCCCGCGCATCCCGATCATATCTTACCAAAAAATCGGTACGGTACGGTATTGTCACCGGGCGCCCGGCGCGCCAGCCAACCTCATCGATCCAACCTGGGAACATCGCCTCCATGCGCGCTTTACGTTTACTTCTCTCCCACCGCTCGACTTGACGGGACGACAGACTATCGATAATATTCTTGTCTGCATCTCACGTCCCTGTAGAGACATGTCTTCGGACGATAAGACAAAAGACTCTACTTCAGAGCTCCTGGAGAGTTCTGAATCCGTGAAGCGCCAATCTTCTGAGGAGCATGACAAGGAGCAAAACAGTGGAGATGTCGAAGAATCCGCAGAGTCTTCAAAGTCACCAGAGGCGAAAGCGGTAGCGGAACCTGCTTCTACTGATTCTGGCTCCGAACCTAAGGAGAACGATGATGCTGCTGCTAGGGCTCGCGCAAGGCTAGAGAGGTTCAAAGCGCTTAAAGCGCGTGCGGTGAGTATTCTCAACTCTCCCCCTTCTGCCACTTCCAGCTTGCAGGACTTTTTTTCCCGTTTGCCTCGCTGGTCGTTAGATGTGCGCAGGAGCTGATGTGGAACCAGAAAACCGAAACCGATCGGAACTTGAAAGAGACTGCGGCAGAGTCGCAACGCCTCGCGACCGACCCAGCTCAAATGTCGTCGTTATCGCGCAAGCACGCATTCGCAGCGCATAACCTCCTAAAGGCCGACACGGAGGCTGCCGGCGAGGATTTCGAACGCAAGCGTGCCTGGGACTGGACCATCGAGGAATCTGAGAAATGGGACCGGCGCATGGAAAAGAAGCAGCGTCATCGCGAGGACGTATACTTCCAAGATTATCGTCAAGAAGCGCGCAAAGTCTACAAGAGGCAGATGCGGGAGCTGAAACCTGACCTGGAAGCCTATGTGAGGGAGAAGCTTGCCGCTGTCGAGAGAGCCGCCGCAAGTGGAGACCTGGAGATTGTGGAAACAAACGATGGAGAGCTGGTCGCCATCGATAAGAACGGGACCTTCTATTCGACGGCGGACACGACCGGATTCGCGGACAATAAGCCTGATCGGGCCGCAGTGGACAGGCTGGTGGCGGACCTCAAGAAGGCGGAGGAAGTCCGGCTGAAGAAACGCAGGGAACGACGGGGCGACGAAGAGCCAGACGTCACCTATATCAACGAGAAGAACAAGCAGTTCAACCAGAAGCTTGCCCGCTTCTATAATAAGGTATGTTCGCTATTTGACTGGCGAAAGTTCTACCTCAACTAACCTCGTTCGTTATAGTACACTACGGAAATTAGGGAGAGCTTTGAGCGTGGCACTATGATATGATCGGAGTTATATCCCTATAGTACAACATCGAAGCTCCCGTTAAACCCTAGGCGAAGTCGATTACTCTACAGCCTTGAGATATCGCTCTCCCTCCGGAAGCACACCTAGGTTTCCTTCCCAGGAGGAGCGTTCGCCGAAGACGCTCAGAGCATACTCTTTCTCCAAGCTTTTGTGGCCAGTGCTTCTATTTTCTTTGTTCCAACAGCACCTCTCGTCGAATCATCATCGATCGCCTCGACGACGGCCTCACCGACAACGTCAACCTGAAGAGGCTTCTCTGCCATAGCTCCCATGAACTGAAGTCTGCCACCGACGAGCGCATTGAGCTCTGACGCGATAATTCCACCTAACGCTATTGGTAATGTGAATTTCCTGCTGGAGTCATACATAAAGGGGGCCCGCACGAACACACTCCGGAGCTCTGGGAGCGACGAAGCTATGGTTCTTTCGGCCTCCCTTTTCGTAGTGATGTATCTCGTCGGCAGGATCGGTGCCCCTGCAGCGGCAGAGATATACACGAATGTGGGAACATGTTCGTTGGAGGATTCCTGCGCCAATGCGATGGCTATCAATGAACGTCCATGTCAGTCTTGGGTTCACAGGAAAGCAGCTATAGTAGACGAACCAGAGTCCCTATTCATAACCTCATATGTCCACTGTCCATCTTTTTCTTTAGGTACCAGCTGCTCTCCTTCCTTTCTCTGTAGAAGATTCTGGCTGCCCGGCCTCGACGAGCTGAACATCTTCTGCAACGCGCTAATAATAGATTCCCTCCCTTGCACGACTCCCTTGTAGTCAGCCTCCAGCAGAATTCCCATACTGTGTACTACTGCGCTTGCATCCTTCAAGAACGGCTTATAGGTGCTGGGTTTCAAGATATCCGCTTTGGCCCACTCTACGGAGCTTGCCCAACTCGGCGGTGCGTGCGAGCCCGTTATAGTGTCCCATCGTGGTTCTCCCGATCGACTATAAAGTTCAAGAATTGAGCTTCAATGGCATCATTACAGTATTGGGATAAACACTACCTTAGCGAAGTCACAGACCAACCTCTTGCGACGGCCGCTTTGCATATTCTCGAGCCTGATGATTGCTGTTAGCAACCGCGGAGAAGCCTCCTTCAAGGAAGACAGCATGGTAAATCGCGCACCAAGGAACCCGCTTCCGCCAGCGACCACGATTCTTTTGGACGCCATCTTGTGTCGGAGATGGGTGGTATCAAAAGGCACGCAAAGCCGCGAAAGATGCGGTCTCAATTGGTCATGGCGGTGGAGATGGCGATTCCGCGCAGCCCGGGGTCAGGCACGAGCTCTGGTGAGCTCCGCGCTCTTGTCTCCGGCGCCGAGCAGTGACGATAAGCGTCTCCGCCGCCCGAGCCTTGATGGTCACGTGAGGTCAGCAGCGACGCGCGGAGGCCCTGCGCGGACTACCGCCGCGACCACCTTCTCCCGCGCTTGCGACCAATATCTTTCTCGATCTCTCTGCGATCCCCAAACTTCCTGTCACAGTCAAGAAGCCTTCTAGAAGCTTACATCTACGGTATGCCAGCTGCTCCAGGAACAAAGCGCCTAAAGGTCAGCATTTCCACTTCCGCCACCGCATCCAGAAGACACTGACATCTCTCTTCTAGGGCATTTCGGTTTTCAGGCCGTTCGGTCCGTATCCCTTGTACAATACGATTAAATCTACATGGATCTGCGCCTGCTAACATCTCATCCAGTCTATGGCAGCGAAGCACAGCCCTTCGACCCCGCGAAGCGTCCGCCACACGCTCCCCCGGACCATACCCATCAGTGGCGCGTCTACGTCAAGGGTGTGAACGACGAGGACATTTCATACTGGCTGAAGAAGGTCCAGTTCAAGCTGCACGAGACATACGCGCAGTCTGTGCGCACGGTCGAGCAGCCTCCGTTTGAGGTCACAGAGACCGGCTGGGGTGAATTCGAGATCCAGATCAAGCTCTACTTTGTCCCAGAGTCTACGGAGAAGCCGCAAACTCTATGGCACAGCCTGAAGCTGCATCCATATGGTCCTGATGCCGAGGCAAAGAGAGAGAGAAGGGAGGTGGTCGTCAGTCAGAACTATGAAGAGGTCGTCTTCAACGAGCCGGTAGAGCAGTTCTACGACATCCTGACAGGCGGTACTGGGTCGACTCAGCCTCAGAAAGGAAAGACCGGCAAGAATGCGAAGCAGACTCAACAGCAGCAGGGCGGAAGAACTGCAGAGATCCCTTACAATGAAAGCCCGAAGAACCCATACAGCAGGACGACCGAGAATAAAGAGCTTGATAGGTTGGCAGCAGCTCTCAAAACCGTGGAACAGATGCTCAAGGAAGAAAGGGCAAGACTTGCTGAGCGCGAGAAGAGGTTGGCGGAGCTGAAAGAAAGCGAAGGGATCCCTGTCGTCACCACCACCACTACCAAGAAGAAATGAGCTTTGGGCCAGTTCATATCTGCACGGGCTATCTTCTCCCGAGTCCTATATGATGGAGTACCGTCGAGTCGCCTATGCGTACTTTCCTGAACGTATCCCAGCCAGACCTGCAGGTGGCAGGTCGCCGTGCGACGTTGTGGCCTGAGAACTCCAATAACAAGAGCAAAACGAAACTCAACTCAAGGTCCATGTTGACATCCGGCATGGCAACATGGCGTGGCCGACGTCAAATTTTGCTCTTGCAAATGATTCCAATCCCCAAGCTGGGCATCTTGAGGCAGCTTCAAATGTCGATATTACAGGAGCGGGGGTTCTGGAAGTGAAGCTCTCGGGAGATCCCCCGTGCCAGGGCGGCCTACGAGCCGGCAAGCTATACGAAGATGTGTGGGCGCCCCTGGCCATCGTCGATGTTACAGCCTATGCATGTATCATATTAGATTCATGTACTCCTCCGAGTGGAGGATTGCCTCTCCACCACCCTTGCAGACAACGCTAATTAGGTAGATATCCTGACCACATAAGTCATGATGAACCATCTCTCATGTCTCTTAGATTATGGATGTACAGTGCTTTCTCTATTCCTCTCCTGACTATCGAGGATAAATGACATATCCTGTAATGGAAGCAAACACCAGATACCCGCATGAAGCTCCAAAGTGCGGGATGTTGCAATAAATCATACTGTCAACACGGCAGGTGTATCAAGTCATCCCGTCGTCGTAAGTCTACGGGTATAGTCCATATTTCTAGGTACGGTAAGTGAAGTTCCATGCGGGAGAAACCGGTCTCCATTCACAGCAAGCGGTATAACGGAGGGTGGCTATCACTTCTCCCAGCTCCAATCCACACTTCTTCCCACCCACTCTGCCCTCTCTCTTCTCTTTCTTCACCACATTGGCAACATGCTGTGGGAGACTATAGTAAAGCATCCGGTGTCACTTGCTCTGATCTGATATCTAATATGGATACTGTTTGTTGCTGCTTGTTATATTACATATCTAAAGAATACTTCCCCGCATCCAGAGACCGGCCTTTTGTCATGTCGGAATATACAGTCGGAATCGCGAGGCACTCTATCAGAAGAGCTGTATAAGCTCTAGATTCGAAGAACTCGTCCACCAGTCCATATAAAGCGCATAGCGAAAAGCACGTCAGAGATTGTCGACCTGATCCAATTCATTAGGCCCGTGTAGCAGTCTCTCACCTGAGATACAAAAGCACGACGCAGCTCGGTGTTTTCCATTTAACTGTTCCTATTTACATTCGAAAGCCTCTTCGGATTTCCTTTTCAAAGTCAGTTATTCCAAACACCAAGGAAAACGACGTTGCAGTAGAGAGATATTGTCCCTAATGCGGCTCCCAGACAAGAGACCTCCTTGTTCATCTGCTCATAAATAAACGACACATGTTGAATAAGATGTCCACTATGGGCGCTGACTTGTCTCTGGAGAGTCTATATTTGGAACTCACGACTGAAGGTAGCCTTCTATGCTTGTGGAGAGATCAGATCTATATACCTAAAGCATCTAGTTCTGTAAGATACGGACATACCTTTTTTTTATTCAGTCTCCAAAATGGAATCTCCATCGGTTGATTTGGCCAAGTTAGAGCATTCGGTTGACTCTTTGGTTTTAGTTTTTTTCTGACTTATTGGACTTGTTTTCTTCTCGATGATTTAAATAGGTACACAGTTGAATGTGTCTTGTAGATCCTGCTTCTAATCCGTCACCTCACGCATGTCTGGATGTATCAAGAAATGACAAAAAAGAGAATGAGGAAGGCTTTGGGACTATATTGCGACAAAACGAAATGCAAGAATCCGCCTAGATGGTCGGTAGGCTCTTTAACAATTCAAAAACTGCCAAATCTAAACGGCAATCAAGCTCTCTTGAACACATGACCTGGTCAATAAATTATTGTCGTGTAAGAAAAATACTAACTTATCCAGACACTTCTGCTCTCACAGAGGAACAATCAAGTGGGTAGGAGCAATCGAATTTCCCAAACGGACTTAGGGGTGTTTAAAATATCTCTACTTTGTCATTTAAATCAATCAGTTAGCTTGACGTTTTTGTCTTAGATTCTAACCCTTCTAACCATTCTACTATCTCCTTTCTAACCTTTGTCTCGTATATGTTTCCTACAGGAAAGATGAAGGATAAAAATAGATCCTGCTTCATATTTTGACTTCGACGGAGATTCCCCAGAAGAACCTCCGGTCTGGACTGATATCTTGGGCCCACAAACAAATATCGGCACGTAATAAAGCTCCTTCCACGCAAGTAAAAGGAAGGTTCAACTAAGGTGCAGGTAGCCAATGAGCTGGTATTCCTTCGGCTGACTTCGAAAGAACATGAATACCACAGCAACAGGCCTTGCCGGATTCGAGAATTCATCCGGGGAGGAAGACAGGGAGAACCAGCAGTTATACAAGCTGTCTCTAGACCGGCTCACAGAATGGTCCGGATTCGAGGGTAAAGTCCGTTGGTGTACTGCTAACATTCTTGGTCATCCTATCAACTTAAATCCAGCAATCCCAAATCCGCTAAACAAAAATGTCTTTGAGGGACCGTTCAAGGTCACCGAAAAAAAAGGCATCCCCTCAAATCCTTTGCACACATTCAGGAAAGTTCGAATTAATTCCGAGGAAGAATCATCTACAAGTGCCACAGGGCCTACTATCTAATCCAAACATATAGTTACCAGCAAGATGCCTCAAGCTTGTATGATCATTCATCCTATGCGAACTTATGCCCTTTTTGAGTATTGAACTGCATATCTTAGTTTACTGATCATCTAGTACCGCGGTATCACAGAAATCAGAGATGAAATCAACAGCCTCACTTCATAGTTTCCTAAGGATCTGGCGATTACAGATGACTGATACCTTTAATCTATTGTGGAGAAACATAAACTGCCAACGATCAGGAGTTCCGGAATCTGGACAACACCCACTGCCTAGAGTGGGAAAATTCCAATTGACTAGTGGCAAAGACAATCAATAATGAGCCTTATGACTCTTCGGTATTTTTATTAAAAAAGATTTGATTAGGTACCTAATCTAGCATATGAACGGCAATACTGGGGATTGAAATGAAAGAACAAAGAACGGCGGCCAATTACCTATATAGTATATAGAATATATTGGTATACAAAAATACAGCGCTTTATATCCCCCCAGTTCCGGTGCGGAACAGGTGTCGACAAACCCTGCAATTATTGCATAGAAGGTTAGTAGGAGGTACGTACAGAACCTTCTATGTACTGTAGGGTACCTGCATCACACCAGTCCTTTAAATCAGTCCCTGTAAACGCTCCATCTAATGAAATTACGTGATATGTTTGTGGGGTGGAATGGTCAGGCGTGTGGGAGGTTGACATTGGTGACAAGGTGAACCCAGGCCCCTATTCCCGAGCCCTATGCCCTAAGCCCTAGGCTCAATCAGCGCAGCAGAAGCTCTACCTCCGAGAGTTCACAACGTAGGAAGCTTGTCCCTTGCAATCGTAAAATAATAGGTTATCTATTGGACACCACCTCCTGATAATTTCTAATGTCATAGCGTCAATACTTGGCATCGTGCAACCTTCATATGCGTGGCGGCCCGCGATACGGGACGTTCCGTGTTCCGCTTCCGTATCCCGGTCCCATACTTCCCCCCTCCCTTAAGAGTGCAACACCGGCAAGGATGACGTTGTTTCCGTATCTACCGTATATGCGGTGGGTAGTAATTATTGCGCTTGATGATTAGGTACTGGATTTTGGCTACGTGGCTTTAAGGCCTTGTCTACGGTCCCATTATCCATGGGATGACTGGCTACCTACTAAACATTGCGAGCTAAATATTTAATAAATAGATACTGATGCAAGTTCTAAGAACCTATTTGACAAATAAAAGACTCATAGTAATGCATAGCTAGAAAGACAATCTCCCGAAAGAAAAAAGCCCAGTTATCAATGCCCCTTAGTAAATGTAGCCGACTTCCAAATCATGTCCATCTCTCAAAGTAGTCTGCTTATGATAGGAGAGAAATATCCCATTTTCCAGATTGGTTTTAACTAACCTCCTAACGCTGATGTCCATATCGCCTGGTATGCATTGACGCTTAGCTTGCATTCGTGTGAACGACAGAGCGCCCTAAGGACGAAGGACCTTAGTAATCCCTAGCAACACTCTTGGTCTCATCCCTAGTTTTCTTCAGGAACGGTATCAAGGCAGTACCGCCTGTGCCGTACAGAGTTGAAGAATCGGTTGTCCCAGAGTCCACGGCTCCAGATGATGCCGTGGCGAGATTCGTTTTCTCCACCGGCCCCTGAGAACGTAGCATTCTGGCTGGTGCAACAATATAGCGTGTGACCATTCGAATATGTTTGTCACGAAATGCTGAAAGCATGAGTACAGCTGCGTTGTAAGCGCCTCTCACGCTAGAATCGGCGGGGTAGCTCATTGCGTAGGGACGAATGTTGGATATTTTGGTGAGGAGCTTCAGGAACCGGCGATGGGGACCGGGCATGTAGTTCCGCATTTCCTACTTTGCGATTAGCAACAAGACACAGCCAGAGAAATAAGTAGGTATCTTCATACATCAATGAACCCTTGCTTGGTCTTTGATTGAGCCATGCCGTTAGATGTCACTTCTCCTTCAGAGAAGTGTTCGATGCCGAGGACAATGTCGAAAAGCTGTATGAGAGAGCTTTGGGCGTTGCTTCCACCGCTGTATTGGTGCCATTCACCTTTTCCATCCCCAAGGTCGTAAAATACTCCCTTGGGGAGGCCGGCAGCTGCCATATTCTTGCTTCCCGCTAGAAACGGGCGTATTTCATTGTAGAAAACTGATGGAGCGCACTTTTCATACATCCTCTCTAGCAAGGCGCCAAGGTGTCTAAGACGTTCGGTGAACTGATTTAGAAGTTCTGTGACGTGCTGAGGGTCATCTTCCTCGACTGCATCTATCGTCTTCAGAACCAAAGGAATGATCTTTGCACCGTAAGCTTCAATAGCGATGGAGACGCAGAAGAACCATTCCTCATCCTGGGTCCCTGTGAAAGACCGTAACGCTACAAGATTATCGGGCTGTGAAATGTCGATGCGCGGGTCCAGAACCATGAAGTTCCAGAGGCAAACAGCGGCGTAGGTCGCACAAGGCGGAAGTTCCAAGTGATCGGATACTTGGAGAAATGGGCACGATATTGAAGGTGGGAGTACCTGTAAATAGTAAGTATCTAGAGCAGTCAATATTCACTGATTGGGATCACAAACATCCTTTGGCTTGTCACCACCCCAGATGTACGCGTGTGTCAGAAACGCGAGCAGCACGTAGGCCCTCTGCCACTCTCGTTCGTGGTGCAGGTGGCTAGTTGAAAGAATGGGTAAATTATCTATTGCGTCTCTAATCTTCTCTTTCTTGATGAGGTTGGGAAGATCGGCTGTGATATCTTCCCATTGACTGTAGTAAGGATCTGGAAGTCGTCGTAGAGGCTGTGTATCAGGAAGGAAGCCGTTATGAATAGAAACTCCATAGTCACTAAGAACGATATCTGTAGGGTCAAACATTGTGGTGGAAAGATGAGGAACTGGTTGTGCAGGGACGATCTGTGATTACAAAGAGAGTGCTCACTATCTCCAAGTCTTGCCCGTGAAACAGATCAAGTGAAGATATGTTCCCTGAACGGCCAGGGTTCTCAGATGTTTTGAGCACCTTGTCCTGGGTCACACTCTCTGAGAGACACTTAGGAACCAGAACGCACAGAGCACAACCTATCCATGGGAGATGAACTCAGAAGAACAAACAAGTTTGGGTGAAGAGGGACAGAGTTCACACAAGACACGGGTCTCGACTGCCTTTTATGGCCAACGCCGGAATATCCTCTCGGAAGCGGAAGCAGTGAAGCCGATATCGAACAGGTGACCTAGCCCTGCTGAATGGTACAGTGAAGGAAATGTGGGTGAAAGTGAAGTAGTCCTGGAGACAAAGGAGGGGACTGGGAAACTTTGCACCCTCTTATTCAAGAGCTTTCAATGATGTCCCATCAGCAATAGCGGTTCCTCCTCCTTAACAGATATAAGTACCGGTACATAGGTGCTCCTTTGGTTTCCTATTTCCTACTCTGTATCTCTTTTCACTGCCATGGTCGACTCCAAAGACATCAAGATGACCACTGAGAACAAGGAAAAGCCGGTATTTCCAACAGATGCTGGGACAAAAGAGTTCGCAGTCACTTGATGCTGCAGATGCTCTGAAATCATTCAGGGATAAATTCATCATCCCGTCAAAGGCGAATTTGAAGACCAAGAAATTGGCAAAACCTGGTTTGCTCTGCGGAATCTAGACCCGTGAACATCTTAATCTGAAGGCGCTAATTGTCTTTTTTTTTTTTTTTTTTTTTTTTTTTTTTTTTTTTTTTTTTT
>Ga0008109_10000317_pt1 | contig 34077 bp, 37 predicted proteins | sample HigsolmetaGSP18D_FD_59306 | JGI IMG/M metagenome (GOLD analysis project Ga0008109, IMG submission 59306) | High solid enriched microbial communities from the Joint BioEnergy Institute, USA - SP1-8-D | ecosystem: Engineered > Bioreactor > SSF (Solid state fermentation) > Aerobic > Biomass ...
CCCCCCCCCTTGCTCGGTTCTATCTCTACAGATGGAGGGAGATATCATCTTTCATCTTCTATGAAGGCATGGACGCAGATGCGTTAGTAAGGCGCGGAACACCAGAGACGGCTTAGAAGCAGACGCGCCTTCCGACATTGAGAGAGGAAGATGCGGTAGATATTTGTATGGGCTGTAGAAGTGATAACCAAGATCAACCGCCTGGAGATATGCCATCTATGGAGCAACCTCTCAGCATGACACGGATGGCCACCATATGGACCGAAGGAGACACAGGTACCTACAGGATCAATTTTACCACTAAGACTCCTTCGAGTCAACATGTCTAGTTCTGTTACGCAGTCGAGCATGGGAAGATGGGGAACAAAAACGTGTGATATATATAGATTAGTGAGAAAAGTCATGAGATAACATGGTCAGACGTTCAGAGCCCTACGTGAGGACTCTTCAGGTGGACTTGAATGACTCCCAGACAAGATGCAACCATCGGACAGAGATGACTGATTAGATGACAGTAGACAAACGCCCCGATTTCCGTCATTGGCATCAAGTGAGATGGGACCATTAGGACCTTCAACAGAACCATAAAACAGGAAAACAACGGCGGAAACGGTATTAAGGTCCGACAGAAATCTCGTCTAGCCATACTCGAATCGGAAAAGTGGAACATGTACACGCTAAGAATGATTCAACGATCGATAACGTCAGACTAGATTATGGACAGTGAAAAAGAAAAGAGGATAGTGACTCGACATCAAATTCGTGGCTTTCAGCATGCGCATCCATCGTTGCTCGTGGGGGGCTGAGGAGTGACCTTGTCGCTCACATCGATCACTGTGAAAGCAAATTAGCAACCCGCATCTGACAAAAGGCAAATGGAGAATGCATACTCTGAGACTCTCCCCTGTTAGCTTCATTCTCCATCCCTGGGAGCGCCTGGGCTATCCTCTTGAACAGCTGCTTCACGTTATGGCCGAGTTTGGCACTCGTCTCGATGAACATAAGTCCATTCTTCTTCGCCTCCTCTTCGCCCTGTGCAGTGGTGACTTCACGCTTATCGTTCAGATCCGTCTTGTTGCCCACGAGGACAATAATGACATCGTTCCCTCGCTCTCCCCGCACATCGTCAATCCACTTCCGCGTATTTTGGAAGGATTTGGCATTCGAAATGTCATATACAACGACGGCTACGCTGGAGTCACGAATGTAGGATGGAATGAGGGATCGGAAACGTTCTTGGCCAGCGGTATCCCACAGCTGGAGCCGGACGGTTCTGTCCTCGAGGTACATCGTCTATAAGGACGAAAGCGAATTAGTACAATACATCACCAAAGACGACCGGTTACAGTGGTTGACCAGGATCGATAAGATGATACAGGGAAGGTAAAGAATAGGTGCAGAAAGATTTGAAGTTGGCGTACCTTCGACAGAAAGTCGATTCCGATTGTTGCCTGGTAGGTGTTGTCGAACGAGTCATACATGAAACGTGTTATCAGGGAAGTCTTTCCCACTGTTTTCAGATGTCAGAAACGACACAATCATTGCTGGTCGCATATTGAGGGGGTGGACGATCTGTGGCTACGGCGAGCTTCCATACCGCTTTGTTCCCCGAGAAAGACCAACCTGCAATTCCCGTCAGTTTTGAACACGGTATACAGAACGAGGGGAGGAGGCGGAGAGCATACTTGAACTTCTTCAAAGGATTCGAGTAAGTTCCGACAGCGGACTGCGAAGCCATGGCGACAGATGTCTGTATAGAACGGTATCAGGGGTAGCAGGAGGTCTCTTCGCAGGGCAAGCCTCGGGATCAAACGGTGGAGTGTAATATGCGGAGAAGACAGGCAACCAGGGTGTATAGAGAATAAGTCCAAGTCGTAGCCTTCGTGAAGTTCGCTGCGCGGGCGCACACGGACAACGCAGCCAGGCAGCTTTCCAGGTGGTTGTTAATCGTCGATTAGAGGCCGCGAGTTGGAGTTGAGAGCTCCATCCATGGGTCGTCCTCGTCGGAGAGCGTCGAGAGGCGCAGGCGCAGGTCGCCGCCGCGCGCGCCTGCTGCGCTGGATTAATCCGTTCCGACCGCGGCTCCGGCTGCTGCCACCAAACACCTCGAGGCGTTGTGAGAGCTCCAGCTGCCGCTCGCTGCCTCTCCCCTCTTTGTTCCTAGCCGTTTTCCAGTTTCTGTCTTGTCCCTCTTTACTGTGTGAAGGGATCCGAGGCAGCCATGGGCCTTGCTTATCCAGCTGGTGCTGCCACAGTATCCCTCGCCGTGGTCGGAGCCTGTGAGATACCCGTCTAACATGCTATCGGGCCAGAGGACATGCAGACTAACTTCTGTGTAGATATGCTCTTCCACGGCGATGGGGAAGCCTTCAATGTATGATGCTTCTGTGCTGTTTGTCCCGGACTGATCCCTGATAACGCATCCCAGGTCGGCCAATTTCTCGAAAGCGTGTCTCCCTATGCATGGGCGAACATTGGCATCGCACTCTGCATAGGATTGTCGGTCGTTGGAGCAGCATGGTATGCAATATGCGGCGGCGTGTGATTTGCCAGATGTTGCTACAGCTACTGACGCGTGGGGCCTCTCCAGGGGTATCTTCCTGACCGGTTCATCCATTGTCGGCGGAGGTGTCAAGGCACCAAGAATACGGACGAAGAACCTGATCTCGATCATTTTCTGCGAAGTCGTAGCTATCTACGGTGTCATCATGGCGATTGTCTTTTCTTCAAAGCTGAACTACCTGCGAGGAGACGAAATCTACTCGGGAAGTAATTTCTACACTGGCTATGCTCTTTTCTGGGGAGGGATCACAGTGGGAGTATGCAACTTGATCTGCGGTATCTCTGTCGGCATCAATGGAAGTGGTGCAGCTTTGGCAGATGCTGCGGACCCAAGCCTGTTCGTCTCTGTCCCGGAAGTGCCTTTCTGAAGTTCCACTAACGCCTGCTCGATAGGTTCGTGAAGATCCTCGTCATTGAGATTTTCAGTTCTGTTCTCGGTCTTTTTGGCCTGATCGTCGGACTTCTGGTGTCTGGAAAGGCGGCTGACTTCAAATAATCCTGAATGCAATATCGTTCGAAGATTGGGGATGCCCGGAGCAGCGCTCAGTGAGCGTCACGGAATATCCCCGTATGGCTTTCATTTACCCTTTTTACCTGAGAATATATAGCATCTCATATGGTATCGACATGATTGTAAGACCCTGGGCTCGCGTGAAAGACGGAATGATTCTTGTTTGCCGCGGTCGGGTTGCCAAGCGGATGCACAGTAACATCAAGTCTCTAAACGAGGAATATTTATGAACACTATATTCCTTGTCGAATCACAGTTCAATCTGAGAATAAACAGTAGAAGTTTAACCGTTTACCGTGTGCAGTTCACGTGGCAAGATATACATATAGAAACCCATATCTCGGGCCAGACGAACGACCTCCAAAGCCGTCCCTTGGCTTCACCAAACCCGCGGAGAACTTGCCCCTCACTCCCGAAAGGCAAAACGCTCACCGATCCTTATTCATAATAATGACAGACGGCAAACTCAAACCAGCAATTCTGATCATATCAGATACCGCGTCCCAGGATCCTTCATCGGACAAGGCTGGGGCCGCTCTGACTGCTACATTCGCCGCTGAAGGCTCTTGGGAGGATCCGGTCACCAAAATCGTCCCGGACAATGTCCTGGATATCCAACGGACGATTTGCAACTGGACAGATGGAGAGGAATTCTTCAATCTTATCGTAACTACCGGTGGCACCGGCTTCGCTGTCAAGGATAATACTCCTGAGGTTCGTTGACCTGCTCTTTGTTTCTTATTGCTCGTCCGCCTTGCGAAAACTACCTCCCCCTAGTATCGAAGTTAGAACTTATTGTCCCTCAAAACATCATTGTTTCCTGTTATCTTGTTTCATTTTAATTTATCTTGTCTCATCTAACAGCTCCATGCTTGTATCAGGCTGTGTCGCCTCTTATTCATCGTCATGCACCAGGCCTAGTGTAAGTCTGCTTTTGACTCATCCACTTTGCAGCAGCTAAACCAATCAATCGGCAGACATGGAATGCTTGCCGCCTCCCTGAAGGTTACTCCATGTAGGAATTACTACGTCCGGTTTGCATCTATGGTGGAAAGCTGCTGACATCTCTTTTTAGTTGCTATGATGTCTCGACCCGTAGCAGGAGTACGCAACAAGACGGTGATACTCACTCTGCCTGGGTCACCGAAAGGCGCCACGGAGAATCTGGAAGCGGTCATTAAACTCCTGCCGCACGCTTGCATCCAAGCAGCGGGTGCAAACTCGAGATCACTCCACTCTGGTGGCGTCAAGAAACTCGAGGCTGAGGCTGGCGTATCTTCCGCGGACGGCGGTCATTCTCATGCCCACCACCATCATCACCACCACCACGATCATTCTCATGGACATGTTATCCCAAAAGCTCATACGTCCCCTTCGGAACGGTCCCAGTCCAATGATCCAGACGCAGGGCCCACGAGGCGACACCGCACATCGCCTTACCCGATGCTCTCAGTGGACGAGGCGCTCCAGGTGATAAGCGAAGAGACACCGGAGCCGACGGTGGTCGAAGTCCCCGTGACTCCTTCTCTCGTCGGATACGTCCTCGCCGAAGATGTCTACGCGGGAGAGGCAGTGCCGGCATATCGAGCCAGCATCGTCGACGGATACGCCGTGATTGCGCCCGAGTCTCTATCTGCAGGGCCAAGTACGAAAGGGATCTTCCCAGTTGCTGCCGTCTCTCACGCGCAGGCCACCTCCATGCCTCCACCTCTGGAGCCTGGAAGTATTGCCAGGATTACCACGGGTGCTCCTCTCCCTCCCAACGCCAACGCCGTGGTGATGGTTGAAGACACCGTTCTGGTTTCAACAACTCCGGACGGGACTGAAGAAGCCACCGTGGAGATCCTGACGGGGGATATCAAGCCCGGTGAAAATGTACGCGAGCCAGGCAGCGACGTCGCCCTGGGCTCGAAGATCCTCCGGAAAGGAGATCTGATCACAGCCGTGGGGGGCGAAATAGGTCTGCTAGCATCGACGGGGACTAAGACCGTCAAAGTCTACAAGAAGCCCCGTGTCGGTGTCCTCAGCACTGGCGACGAACTCGTCGAACATGACGACCCAAGAAAGCTCGAGGGAGGACAGATCCGGGATTCGAATCGCCCGTCTCTGATATCCTGCCTGACGTCCTGGGGGGTTCAGACCGTTGACCTTGGAATCGCGCGGGACACTCCCGTAGGCGCAATCGAACAGGCCCTTCGCGACGCTCTTCGAGGAGTCGGGAAATCCGGCGACAACGAAGGCGTAGACGTGATCATCACCACTGGCGGCGTGTCAATGGGCGAGCTGGACCTGCTCAAACCTACGATTGAGCGCGCCCTCGGCGGCACAATCCACTTCGGCCGGGTCTCCATGAAACCCGGCAAACCGACGACTTTCGCCACCGTCCCGTTCAAGCCAACAGCATCGTCATCGTCATCATCTGCCCAGCAAGAACGCGAAACGAAGCTCATCTTCGCCCTCCCGGGGAACCCGGCCTCCGCCCTCGTCACGCTGAACCTGTTCGTCCTGCCCTCCCTGCACAAGCTGATGGGCATGGGCCAAAACGCTCTCGTCTCTGCACTCCCGCGCCCGCACACCGGCCTCGGCCTTCCACTGGTCTCCGCGATCCTGACGCATGACTTCCCGCGCGACCCCAAGAGAACCGAGTATCACCGTGCGGTGGTGACCGCGTCGCGTTCCGACGGCCGTCTTTATGCGACGAGCACGGGAGGGCAGCGGAGTTCGAGGGTGGGGAGTCTAGCGGGGGCGAATGCCCTGGTGGTGGTGCAGCCTGGGGATGGGAAGATCGAGAAGGGGCAGCTGGTGGAGGCTCTGATGATGAGTGCCGTTGTGGCTGGGGAGTAGGCTTTTTCTGATAAACACGGGAGAAAATGGGCTAGAGCCTGATTTCGAGGAATCGATGCCAATCCAGGGATATATATAGTATTGGTCAACAGTACAATGCAATTGTAAAAGATCTAGCCAGAGAAATGGAGACGGGACACAATGTCCCTCAGAGTGCATTTATCTAATATCCCCTATTATCTCCATCTATGGATCGTCGCTTCTGATCTGCAAGATATGCATATGGATCATGATCGTATCATTTGTACTGTAGGTTCTCACCATATGTTCGTCAATCGTCGCATAAAACAAATAGCAGCAACGCCAAACACACGAGCCAGCAGACGCAACTATCTAGTCAACTGCCTGTCTATGTAGGTGTCTATGCTCTCGACGCAGAACAACGACACGACTCCACAAAAGACACTCATCAGCGCCAATAACGCCTCTCTCAAAATAAGCTCAGACTTTTGCCATCCAACTACTAGAAAACTATGTCTTCTGCGCCTTCATCCACTCCTTCTTCTTCTCCGCCCGCAACGCCAACAACGTCCCATCTTTCCCCTGCTTCCTCGCGATCTCCACGACCACGAACCGAATGAAATCAGTGAGCGTCCAGTAGCTGCTGTGCGCGCTGAGCATATTGAGGTACTGGATGTTCAACGGGCCCCCGCCGCCGGTGAGATAGTAGTCGATCTGGCCGTTGTCGTTGAGGAGGAACATGCGCTTCTCCGCGATCTCCTCGCGCGTGAAGTCGTGCGTCTCCATCTCCACGTTGGACGGGAGCTTGGAGGTGATAGCGGAGCCGGCGGTGGTCGCGGAGAGACCGGAGGACCGGGGATTTGACGAGCTCCAGCGGAAGACGCTGCTGACTGTCTGCAGCCAGGATGAAGAGGAGCTGGGGATGACTGCTGGTTTGAGGGACTCGGCCAGATCGCTGTCGACTGCCGCGTTGAGGCGGTATGCGATTGCTGTGAGGGAAACCGGTTAGAATTTTGGACCAGCGTTAATAAAAAGGGATGGATGGCTACGCACGATCTGTGGTATGCATGATGTTATAGATATTGTCAACGGCCAAGCACCCATATGTGTCTGCCTCTCCAGCAACTCCACGCTGCCGATCTTCGCCCTCTCTTCCAGGCTTATCTCGTCCTCTTCGCGGAAGTAGATTTGCTGTGGCACGGTGAGCTTCGTTCATATCGTAGAAAGAAACACGCAGATGATGAGAACGACAAACCTTTATTAAGCAGTAGGAAAAACCCAGCTGGACTTCCGCAGATGAACAAGTTTTTGGTATCAAACTCGAAGATATCATTGTGAATAGGCGTTGTCGAAAAATCAAATTGGGGCAACTTCGTTGGCTGATGGCTGAGAATATCCATGGCCATGACACTTCCAAGAGAGTGAGCTATCAAGTGTACCCTTCCATTTTCCTGGAAGCCTGGATTGTTTTTACACCAGAGTCGATACACTCGATTCGCTTCTTTAACAACGGCCTGGATCATTTTGGGCTTGTGATGCGAGAGGTAGTACGGAATATCCAACATGACATCACTGATGAGATTTCGTATAGCGGGGATGCTGTCCGGTGTGATGTCTTTGAGAGTAAAATGGTTGACAGTTGGGTCGTCATTGGGCTGGGTGTCGATATCTGCATCTTCCAGGGAAAGAGTAGACCGCCAATTAACGGGGAGAACCATGATCCCTCCATGATCTGGACGAATATGCGGCCATACCGCCTCGCTGTGGAGTTCCATATTAACCTGCCTTCGAAAGGCATTGATGGCATGAGTAAAGTGGAAGCTTTCCACCCGCTCGGAGAGCTTTTGACCGATCCCATGAATGACTAGCACTAAGTCTGTTGGGCTAGGCCTTGATTCTTCGATCGCGCAGGCATAGCATCTCTGTTCCCCATATGCAAGAGGTTCATTCCTTGTCTGAGGCCGCCTTATGTAATTCCTCACATCCATAGGATTTTGTTTAGATGGATGTAGCTTGTCCCAGATCTGCCTGTTGAAGCCACGAACAACAGGAATGCCAATTTGTCGCCCTTTACGAATCGCACTCAGAGGTCGTCTGCCTCTCGAGACGGATGGAAGAAGACTGGGTCGGAGGATCTGTGCATCTTTCGCGTCGACATATATGACACTTGAGTTTTTGAAATGCTTTATGGACTCTGAATGTTCGGTACCTCCAGCGGCTCTATTTTCGTGAAAAGTCAGAGTATCTAGACTGTCCTCGGGGCTTTCGTCCGCTACAGTAGACTTAAGAAAATCCTGGGCGGTTCCAGGCCTGCTAACTGCCTTTGGATCTTCCTTCGGCCATAGCCTGTAAACAATTTTCATCTCTGCCTCTGCACCATTCTCGACGCAGCTATTCAGCTCATCCTGCCATGTCTCTGTCCATGGCTTCAAGTAGACATACCCTTCCTCGAGCTTATTGGCAAGTTCAGGTTCCACAGGTAGCATAGTATTCTTATAAAACCATGTACCTCGCAGCACGGACGAGATATCATGAAGAGGACTCCAATATATAGGTTTCATCTATTTTCCTATCAGACACCCGCCAAACATATAATGGGAGACGGAAAGCCAGGAGACCTTATACCTTCATGTTCGGTAGCTCGACCAGATGTAGCCGTGACGCACCAACAGGAACCATTTCCTGGGGAACATCTTCTTCTAGTTTATCCAGCAGGCGATCCGGTGACTCTGCAAGTTTGGTAGATTCCGATCTGGATTCAGATCGCCTTGAGGAATTCTGACCGAGACCGGTGGCCTGTGCTTCTCGCTGAATCTCCTGGCTACTTTCAGGTCTGAGAAATTGAGCTGTGTCTCTCATTGAACCAAATTCCGATGATGGTTCCGAAGGGGATTCTGATGGCCTCAAAGGTGCCCTGATAAATGGAGAACCGCTGGTGCTCATATCCACTGATGGACGACCTCGCGGACTTCTATTTTCTGCTTCTTCAAAAGCCGCCTCGCGTCCCGGTGACGATGTGCTCTTTCGCTTTGCAAACTTGGATGTTGGGCTATATGGGGAATTCTCTCTTTTTCGGCTACCACTTGTCATGTCCTCCTCACCTCGATTGGTTCCACTTCCTTGTCTAGATCGGATGGGCTGCCTCTCTAATGAGTCTTGTGCAGAAGCTCCTGTGCTGCTGCTTGCTTCATGAGCGGGATGATCTCGCAACCTCGGCGACCAGCGACTCTGTTCATCTGTCAAAGATGCGGGAGTCCGCGGCGAGCGTCCATGGGTTCCTTGCAGGGATTCATCATCCAAACTCTGCCCCTTCTTTGGAGTTTCAGCCGTGGAGCCTGGCTCACGCCCACGAACGGGTATCCTAGAGGTCTTCTCCCGAGACTTATGCCCCTTAGCAAGCCTCGATTCACGAGCATCTCGTAGTCGGCTCCACGCTTTCTCCAGGGCAATGTTATCTCGAGCGGAGAAAGGCTGAGGTGGAAACTTTGCCTGCGAGCTAGAGCTGCCTGACAAAGGAGGTAGAGGGCTCAAAGGATCATCAATTGGCAGAGAAGAGCTGTAGAAAAACTGGGCACGAACCCGAGGCGGTGTGGGAGACGACTTATAGGCAGACAGGTCCTCGTCGCCGGGGGAGTGCAGGCAAGTCGGACCGTAGGTGTGGACAGAGCCGGACATCGTTATATTTTTGGCCTTGCCTAAATATCTAGCTCTCCAGGACGCAATTAGTTAAAATCGGCGCAGGCGTTCATCGTTGGAAGACAGTCGAAGGTGTAGCGCGCAACCCTTGGGACCTTCCCGACGACATTCAGGTCGCAACTGAAGAAAGGACAGCCATAACCAATCACGAAGGGAAGACCGCAGCACTGGATCTTAACATAACATCAAGAGCAGAACGCTATATAAAGGAGATTCGAGCATGTAGCGCGAGCGACGAAGCAAGAATCCCTGTACGACGGCCTCTCGGCTCACCGCTACGGCGTTGGTTGGTGAAGCTGCCTGCGATCCTGCGCCGACGGCTGGAGCTATGACGTCGCGCCACGTGCCTGGACAACTGGTTGCATCGTCGTCCGTACTGGCATTCTGCACTCGACATACAGTACGAACACGTTCACGATTCAATGCTTTCGGATGCTTTTATTAGTATTTTCAAATCTAGTTACATGACCATGACCATGACGCCGTTTGCATCAACCGCAGTCCTCGTTGGACACCTGATATAAGACATGCACAAGCTCGGAACCAACCGCCAACGCCTTCAACACGGAAATACCTTCATACATGAACAGTGCGTACCCAAGTTAAAGCCAATATTACGACGCCGTGTGGGCATAGAACGCAAGTAGACAACTCAAGAAACATAAGAATCTGCGGAAGCGTGAAGACAATACTGGTAGGGGCAAAGAAAATGAAGATTCTGGACAGAAGACCGAGTAACCAGGGTTTCGCTTCTTGAATTAGGTGCCTCTGCACCCCCCGGTGGCTCTGGTAGTTTTGTTGGTACCATTCTTCTTGATATGCTCCTGCATCAGCGCCAGAGTTTTCATTTGGAGATCCTGGAAGGCGAGGACGGTCACGAGCGGTGCTCCAAGCATTTCAAGAATCTTATAGGTGTCGTGCATATGCTTGCGAATGACACTGTCTGGGGCGCAGAAGGTTCGCACGCTCATCTCCTTGGCGACTGCCTTCCAGTTGTACAAAGTTGAGTTCAAGGCGACAGGGTTCGTGGAGCACTCTCCGTAGAAGCTGAATGTACGCAGATTCAGGAGGATGAGTTCCCGCTGCGTGGACTGGTCAAACTGGAACTCAAGGACCTGAGGCCGGTTCTTGGACGCCCAGAAGTTCGTGATCTTGTTGATGGATTCTGCTGACATACGACCTTCCTTGTATTGCTGGACAAGGAACTTGTTGGCGCTGACACAGATCATAACTTCCATTTCGGAGTAGATCTTCGCCTGTGTCGGAGGATCCAAGGAGATAGGCAAACTTGATCTCATGATGATCTTCGGGTTACCACTGTCTGGACGGAAATGGATAGAAGAAGAGGCCTTGGCCACATCTCCCGCCTAAGATATCGTTAGTAAGTGATCGCGGTCACGTAATTATGACAGACTTACAAGTTCTTCTACATGATGCTTGATCTTTTCTCCAAGAGTCTTGAGTCCCGCCTTCTTGTTCGGAATATCCTTCACGCTAGGGCTACGTCCCAGCCACCCGTTCTCGCCAAACAGTTTCTTGTGAGGAGATCTCCCGCGCTTGGTAGGGCTGTCGAGGATGTCGTCAATCTCATTTTCGTATACGTCTTCAGTCGCGGGTGACGGCCGCCCACAGGCGCATCGACGGACAGGAGATACAAATCCACGTCTCGGGCTACTGTTGCGGTCGTACAGAACAATGCTTTCCGAGTCTTCAAAACGAACATGGTGCGGCTCACGCTGATGGACCTTGTCAAGAGAGTCTACGTGCCCGTCGGACTGGGAGTGCGGCATGTTGCTCGGAAAGAAAGGAACATCACTCCCTGATGGGTACAAGCACTCTCTTGGCGACAAAGAAGAACTCTGAGAGGTGGATCCCATTTCAGGAGACGTGTTCCAGTACTGCTGATTGTCGTTGTAGAACGGATTAGAGTGAGCTATGCTCCCGTACAACGATGGACTACTAATTCCACGAGTCAGTTTCAATCACAAAAGACAGCAATATAACAGTATGCCTACTCCAAGCAGAGCATTATAGGAACCTCCATCGAGGTGTCACTCAGCGCGTCGTATTCGGCCGATTCAAGCGGCATCTTTATCGTAGTAGTACGATTGCTTTGGGGTTGTAGTGCTGAACTCAGTATGTCTCTAGCCAAACGGCGGAAACTCTCCTTCGAAACGGAGGATGAAGAAGATTGAGTTCGGGTAGAAGGAGCGCATGAAGTTGTAGAAGGTCTGAGAGAGCTAGAAATAGTCGAAAACGAATTGGCTCCATTTGGAATGCGTAATTCTTGTTTATTGACATCAGGTAGAGGTGGTAGTGGGCGATTGATATCAATATGGGGACAATGGGATTGTCTCGACTCATTCGATTGTCTATTCATTTTTCTTTGGGGCATTGCGAACAGTAAATGTCTGATTCGATAGGGTGCGAGGGTGTGGGAGGCACCAATTCAGCCGAGTATTGTTTTGGCCGTTACCTGGAGTGAAGTGCCGGCGGCCCTCGAAACGTCTCCACGGTTGCACAGTTGAGATTTGAGAACATTCAACTGACAGTAAGAGGCTCATCTCGACTAGTTACACCTTCTCAAACTTTGCTCAGCGACTATATACTCGTCTTTGAAGCTCTGTTGACTCCATCACGGTTATTATGAGCTAGGATAAAACCCCCGGGAGTACTATGACATGGTTCTAGTGGAAAATGCCGAAGCCAACCAGGGCAATAGAGATAACTTCTATTCATGAACAACAGAAGAATCTGGCTTCTGAGAACAGTGGCCTTGTTGATCGGTTCAAGACATCATTATTCAGTATCATTGGTGGTCCATCCAGCCAGATGTCAGCATCTGCACCGGTCATTTTGTTCCTAATATTCTTCATTTTCTACTTCCCTTGTTGCTTTAACTATTGAGTGTGATCTAAATTCCCTAAGGCGATATCTTCCTTCGTCAGCCCTAAAAGTGTTCCTCAGACAAGTTACCAAGGGCAAGGACGTGTGTAACCCCAATCGACCCCGAAGTGTGTAGAGGAATTTTTAAGCAATTAGACGCAATACGAGCAGGAAATTATATAGAGCTACCAGGTAGATGCTTCAAAGGAAATTTCATTTGGGACTATTATTCATCAACGGCACTTGCAACCTCGAAAAGCGCATGAAGACGGGGAAGACAGGACACGCGACATCTGTACTAATGTGAACACAGCCCTCAGAGATTCTTGGGAGCATGGAAGGCATCCTAAAGACCTTGACGGATCAGATAATGCTGGGGACATTTCCTTCCTGACGAGATGTTTCCATGAGGCTCGGGGAACTTTGAACTACGGCTCATGGGACAAGATACTAGCTGTTCGTTCGTGCGCGAAGATGTCTCCGCAATAGCTCAAAATCAACAATATTAAGTGCAGTGTAAAAAGAAGGTATCTACTTAGCGAGGTAGGCGTAGCTCTTGGGATTTATTGACGTCTCAATACGATTTGCAGCGATATCCAGGGACGGATGGACTAATGCAAGTCCGCCAAAGATTAAGGAGCGTGATGCGGGGCTCCTATTCGTCGCTAGTCTTTCTAACCGTGGAGCTGGGGATTAATAATAATCGTATCCCTGTTCAGGGACGTCAAAATAAAATACTGACTTTGTGGGCCGAGCTCCGTCCCGACAACTTGCTGGGGTTACTCCGTACTTGTTATTCTCGATACTCGGGTACGGAGTACGGAGTACTCCGCACGAGTTTGGATGGGTGTGTAACCTCGCGAAACCGCGTCAACTTCCCGGCTCAGCTGTTCGTGAATCGGCAGGAGACCCCACGGGATAGACTGTCCGACAATGGCAACGGTGCAAAGAAAGTAAACCGGATTTCCTGTCAATTCGTCTGCATGATTATGGAACTCGGGATACGGCTAATCTGAGCATCGGTAGAGGCAGCCGGCAAGCCGCAGCGGTCACGTGGGGAGCTCTCCACTGCCGACTTGCTATCCGGCAGTGGATGCTGGTACTTTGCAATCGCTCGGAATGGACTGCGGCAGTCATCAGCCCCCGCACTTTGGCTGATCCCTGTGCTGCTGCATCCTCGCTGACCACACGCGGCTATCTAGCGGTTCCATTCAGCTGCAAGATCCAGCCGACATGAATGCCGTTATGGCTCTCCGTCTGGGCCTTTTCCCAGCCCGCCGGGCCAGCTACCCCGAGCTCCAACACTCCGTGGCTCTTGAAAAGCCGCCTGGATCTGCTCTCCTTTGTTTATATATCACTTCATGACTCGGCGATACCCAGTTTGATTTTCTTTGTTTTTTGTTACCAGTGACCTTCAATTCTAGTCATTTTCTTGTCCTCCATCCCTATTAGAGCACAGCCGGCATGGCAACCTCGGGAGAGGCCTATGATATTGTCATCGTCGGCGCAGGTCCCGTTGGACTCCTTCTGTCGCTCTGTCTGTCCAGATGGGGCTACAAGATCAAGCACATTGACAATCGCCCTGTGCCGACGGCGACGGGTCGCGCAGATGGCATCCAGCCTCGTTCCATGGAGATCCTCCGGAACCTTGGTTTAAAACGCCAATTAATGGCATACGAGCCTGCAAGGGTCTACGATGTGTCTTTTTGGGATCCTCAACCGGGTGGAAAAGGCATCCACCGCACGGGTAGCTGGCCCAGCTGCCCTCGCTTCATCGACACGAGATACCCCTTTACGACGTTGGTGCATCAAGGAAAGATCGAAAGAGTATTCTTGAATGAGATTAAGAAGGCTGGTACAATCGTGCACCGACCCTGGACTATTGTTGGCTTCAAGAATGACGGCAAAGACGAGACATATCCAGTTGAGGTAAATCTCAAGAACCTGGATACGAACGTCATCGAAACGGTGCGGGCCAAGTACTTGTTCAGCGGTGAAGGTGCCAAAAGCCTTGTCAGGGAGCAGCTTGGCATCAAGATCCACTATAAAGATCCGATCGCGCACGTGTGGGGTGTCATGGATGGTGTCGTCCGGACAGACTTTCCGGATATTCAGGTGAGACATGAGCTCGACTATCGGCAAGAAAGCGCATTCTGACGCAGGCGTATAGACGAAGTGCACTATTCATTCACACAGCGGCTCGATTATGGTCATCCCCCGTGAAGAGAACATGGTCCGACTCTATGTTCAAATCGCTTCTTCGACAGATCCGGACTGGAATCCAAGAAAAACAGCTACAGTCGAAGAGGTACAGAATGCTGCAAAGAAGATCCTGCGGCCATATTACATTGAATGGGACCGTGTGGAGTGGTACTCTGTCTACCCGATAGGGCAGGGAATTGCGGAGAAGTATACCTTGGATCACCGAGTCTTCATGGGTGGTGATGCTTGCCACACCCACAGTGTGAGTATCTATCCTATACTGGTCCCTTATGTGTACTGACGCTCCAAAAGCCCAAAGCTGGTCAGGGAATGAACACCGCGTTCCACGACGCGCTGAACTTCGCCTGGAAGGTCCACCTCGTAGAGTCCGGATTTGCTGATAGATCTATTCTGACCACGTATGAATCCGAACGGAAGCAAATCGCGGAGAACCTCCTGGACTTCGACGCAAAATATGCAGCCCTCTTCTCGAAGCGCCCTCCATCTGCCGACGAAGTGGGATCTGCCAGTACCGTGGCCACTGGGGAAGAGGATGAGTTTGTGAAGACTTTCAAATCGTCCTGCGAGTTCACCAGTGGTTATGGCGTTGCATACGACCCAAACATTTTTAACTGGAGTCCGGGCCACCCGGCCAAGTCACCGTTGTTTAATGTGCCTGGAGTGAAATTAACACCAGGACGAGCCTTCACTCCTTCTACGGTAACGAGACTCTCAGACGCGAATTTCGTGCACTTGGAACAGGAAGTTCCCGCTAATGGCTCTTTCCGAATCTTCGTCTTTGCTGGTATTCCCTCACAAACTAGAAAGGCGATCGCGGACTTTGCAGCGAACCTTGAAAAGGAACGGTCGTTCTTGTCTGTGTACCGGAGACCGGACATCGCCGATGTAACATACTTTGAGCGCCACAACCCACACTCAAAACTTTTCACAATCTGCGTGATATATGCGTCCGACAAAAATGGCGTCGACCTGCAGGCAATACCACCTGTTTTGAGAGCTTACCGCCATCACATCTACGCTGATGATCTCCCGGATGTCAGGGTACCAAACGCGAAGTACGCTGCACATGAGAAGCTGGGCTTCGACCCTGAGAAAGGAGGGGTTGTGGTTACACGACCTGACAGTCATGTTGCTTGTACCGTTCAGCTTGTGGAAGGGAGCGGGACGGTAGACGCGTTGAATGCGTACTTTGGCTCTTTTTCGACAAAGCCGCTTGGCCAGAATCCGCAGCAGAGCCATCTTTGAGGCGATTGTGATTATATGACAGTGATATGTATTGGATTACGTTCTGGGGTCCGTGTTCTTTGAATTGTCGATGTCTCAATGTATTGTCTATTTGGCGAAAATTGAGCGGGGGCTGCATCATATGATTCTTTTATGTTTCTTCTATAGACCAGAACCTTAGATTTCTTGTCCGGTCTAGGTAGATTGGAAGAAAATATAAGTCCGTTTCCGAGACCATGGGTTTCGATGCTAATCTGTCCTGCGTCCCGAACCCCACATCCCTTTCCGGATACAGTAGTACGGAGTCCATTCAACAAACTCCAATCCAACCCCGCAGCGACTAAGGTCGCCGACACGAACATACTGTAACAACAACATCAGACCTGACATAATGCTCTCTCTCGTTCTCTCTGCAGAGCTCACAGGGTAAGCATTCTACTCTTCGGGAGGGGGAGCCGGCCGCTCCGAGGCATCCAGTTTTAGATGCATCCGAGCACCTCAACAAACTCGCCCTTCCCCGCAGCCGTCAACGATTGACGGGAGCACCTTGATAGCTCCCTTTTTCTCCTTACTAACATCCATAAACGCGGTATAGGGTGACCGAGCTCCGTCCCAAGGACACGCCCGAGAACCCCTACTACTACACCTTCAAGGTGCAATGTACGTCATGCCGGGAAACGCACCCGAATTGGGTCAGCTTCAGCCGCTTCGTAAGTACCCCTTTTCCCAGACCATGTCCATCCCGATCCACATGTGGCTATTCTCTTTACCTATGTTATTGCATCAGAGAATACGATTATCATTAGATAGTTGCTGACTTAACAATGCAGGAGCAGCATGAGATCCCGGGGAGCCGCGGGGAGGCCAACTTCGTGTGGAAGTGCAAGCTCTGCCAGGTTCGTGTGATTTTCCTGTAACCACATTTCCTTTTCTTCCCTTTTTTGTCTTTTATCATTTATTTTCTTATATCCATGAGTGCAATCCCGTCTTTTTCATCTTCTACTGTGGATCTTCAAATCTCAGAAACAAACTCTAATGCATCCCGCTGGACGGAGTACTGACTCGCATCTTGAATGTTTAGAAAACACATTCGGCCGCTATCATGGCAGGACCCAACGCCTACGAGCCGGATGACAAGCCCAAGGAGCAGAAGATTATCGACATCGACTGCCGTGGCTTGGAGTTCATCGAGTTCAAGCCGGACGTAAGTTTCTACATCCATCAGACCCTTTTTTTTCTTTTTCTTTCTGTCGACAAACATCAAAGTCTTTTTCTACTCTGTTCTGTTCTAACGACGGAATTAATTAATGCAGGGAGAGTGGGAAGCCACAGGGGTGGAGTCCTCGACTCCGTTCTCCAGCATCGACCTGTCCGAGGGAGAGTGGTACGATTATGACGAGAAGGCGGGTGAAGAGGTCAACATTAAGGAGGTGAAGTGGGATATCCGCAGGGCTTGAGTCATGTTAGGCGTTCATTTCTGGGGCACTGGTGTATGGGGTATGTGATGGGGAGGGGGAAAAAAGAGCCCTTAGGCTCAGCTTTTTCGGTAGCAATAATCTGCTACCGACCTGTGTAGTACTTGTGTATTAATCGATCAATGGGAATGATGAGTTACGAGCAACCAGAAGCCTGCAGCTGTATGTTGATGTTGCGGGGTTCCCCCGAATGGCAGCACACAGATACAGTGATGCCCGTCTTAGGAACTTAACAACGCATAAGCCTGGGAATTTCTTAGATGTTGGTAAGATTAAATAAAAAGAAATGTCATGTAGACAGTAGAGGCCGAATGCATATGCTGCGTACAGCGTACCTTCGTTGATGCCTTAGGGCGGTCACCCAAGCTCGATTGCTGATTGGTCCGTCCCAAGGCATCTCGAAGAACCAGCATCATCACATTTTCGCGAACCCGACCTCGCGGCCTTGCTTCCCCAGACCCTCTCTCCAGCCAGCTTGAACACGCGAACAGGGACAAAAAGACCGACCTGACCGCGATCCCGCAGTTGAGCTTTCTGTACAGCTGGCTGCCTTGCTATCCAGCTCTCTTTGCGCCGTGCGCCCCTCCTTTTTTGGGCCCCGTTTAATATACGATATAGGAGCGCGCCACGATGAGTGTACGTTTCAGCTCCCCATCCTTCCTGTTCCTGTTGTTTGCGAAGCGGGATGGCTTCATTTGCTCTATTATTCCCCTCCTTTTGATTAGATTAATCACTGACAATGTACTGTCTACAGTTCCAACCCGTGAACCCTCGGCCTTTCCTGCAGGCTAGGTATGTCGTTCTCTCTCTGTCTACGTCTCCACAGTCGAACCTCCCATCTGCTTTAGTCCGCACGCAACCGCAGCAATAATGATCAATCCCTGTTCCGGTCACACGTGAAGACTTTTTGAAAGTATTTGTCCTGACGTTTGATTTCTATCGTGCAGAGTCGGCACCGAGATGATCATCCGTCTCAAGTGGGGTCAGACGGAGTACCGGGGCAAGCTGGAGAGCATTGACTCGTACATGAACGTGCTGCTGAGGGATACGGAGGAGTTCATCGACGGAAAGAACACGGGAACACTTGGTCTTGTGCTGATAAGGTGCGTCTTTTTACTTTATTCTATACTTGGTTTTGTGCCCGCCCCGTTGATAGGAAACGGGTGTCATTTGTGGGAATGTTTAAATTTTGCTCCTCTATTCATTTCATGAATGAGGCGGAAATGGAATGCTGACCATTGCTGGATATAGATGTAACAACATCCTCTGGATGGGAAGTGCAGACTCTGTGGAGATGACTGATCTGGGGTTGAAATAAAACCGTGCCAAAACGCAAAAAGTGCGATATTTATGATTTTCGAAACCACGGGAAATCAAGAAACTGGGAAACTTTGCGAACGCCACAGGGGCTCAACGGCCCTCCTCTACGCAACGAGGCGTCTATAATGGCTTTTGGAAAAATCGAGCTCTGCGGAGTCTGCGCGGACTCCATGATTCAAAATTCGAGACTGCAGCAGCTAACTTGGCGGACTGGAGGCGTTCTCATTCTGTTCAATGAATGATGGATTTGTGCTCCATGCCTTGTTGAGACTCGCATCGACTATGCTGTAGCTGCAGGCTTGTCAGTACAACTGCATGCTAGGACCGGTCAGCGGTCTTCTTCATCACGATTGCAGCTTATATGTCTCAGCCATGTCATATCACTTTACTCCATAGTCATAATTCAGTCAGCATCGGAAGATCACCTCGGTCAATCTCATATGACTTTGTATGTGGGCCTCAACATATTGCGCGGTATGTGCATACCACGTGACTCGTATTTGTGTACGCGCACCAGCACATTGATGTCCGTATCCAATGTCATAATCATCATTTTGCATAATGTATGGCATGCATAGAGCGCAGATTATCGAAAGCCAATGACGGAATTCGTGGAGCGCATCTGAGGTGCACGATGAAGTCAGAGTTTGCGCCGTCGATTCATCTGAGGGCCTGACGCAGCACGTCACTGGTATGTTGGCATGCAGGCTGTGTGGCGCTCAGGCAGCAGAAGGAGGGGGAGAAGGTAAAAAGGTGAGCAATAAATGATTGTGCACAGCCATGTCGACTGCTTATCTGCGGCGAATAGGCGGAGATAAGACACCGGAATAGGAATCTCGCATCCAAGAAGAGAGCGTCAGCACAAGTCAGTAGACACAATACTTGTTTGTATGCACCAGGCATTGACTGGCAGCGAAGCAACTGTGGCCACTGGCTTCCTCAAGGAATGTTCGAGTGTGGCATGGCTAAGACAGATCAGGATCAGTCGTCCATCGACTACATAATAGAATAGATCCCAGACTCTCCACGAGTCGTAGAAACAAGATAAGATGGCAAAAATTCCCAGAAAGAAAGAAAGAGCTGGCAGGTTCTCCAGACATCCATACCTAGGTAGCAAGTTACCCCGTGACCTGTGAACGGCGTGGAGTATGGGGTACTCCGTTTGCCGCACACATGGGGAAGTCCATTTGACTGTGTGCTTCGTTCACACTCACCACTCAACGTCATTGTATCCAGCGGGTTCAACACAGATGCTGCCGCATGTGACTGGCAGCGACTGGCGCCACTGGATACATAACATCCGCAGAGGCAGGATGGAGTCTTGATGGATGTGCACCCTTTTTGATCGCCACGCGCCGTTGACTTGACGAGACGGCGGGTGGGCCGCTAACTCCCCCGGCTGGCGTGGCCGTCCACCGCCCACGGGCCACCCTGCTGTCCCTGCGACCCCACAGTCTGACTGGATCCCGTTGAGGAAGGTTGTCAGGCGCACTCTAGAACGACTCCTTACGCACCAGTCGCTCCAAAAGGGAGGGTTAGCAATTCCTACTATTTGAGGCCAAGGGCCCGTACTCCAGTCTCAAGGTGCACAATAGTGACTAGTCTGTCCGAAAAAGACAAAGGCGCCGGCCCTGCTTTTCCTTCCCGGTCTGAGAAGCCCGTGAGAGTTTCACCTCCCGGCATGGTCGATACGGAAGGATCCATGGGCCCAGGGACTAGTAGGGGCAGCGTTCTTAAAGACAGAGGCCTCCCTCGTGTCGTACTTCTGCTTCTCATGCTCACTTCACTGTACTACTACTACCAACGGCCGCACAGGGCATTCGGAAATTATGTCCAGGGGCATCGCTCTATCTTACACCTCCCCTGTCGCTTAGTACCTGCGGTACTCCCGGTCGCTATCTGCTGATCTCTTATTCGCTTTGATGCCTGCATTAATTCAATCTCATCCCATCTTGTTCTGTGTACAGGACTACACAGCCGCTGATCAAACGTGTGACCTACCAACTCTCTTGCACAAATCGCACGCCTCCCTTCCATCAGAGAAAATCTTTAATCAACGCTCTCTGTCTGCCCTCCTCTTCTCTCGTGAACGTCCAAAAATGCCCGACACAGCCTCCAGATTCATCGAGATCCTCGACCCCGAGGTGGACCACCCCAGATTCTCCGAGTCAGACGTCAGGCTCGAGGACGTACTGGCCGACCACGAAGCCTCCGTCCGCCGATCGCGTTCTTCTACCCAGTCTTCTAACCGGAGCCAGGGCGGCCTAGATAACAGACGCCGCTCGGATAGGGACGACCATGTGTCGCCGCCCTCACCGCGATTGAAGCGGTTCAGCAGGAGATTCATCCTGGTAGGGCGATGACCGTGTGGAGTCGTGGTCATCTTTCGCTTCGAACCTTGTTCTTTATTTTCATCCAAAAAAAAGAGACCAACTATCCCGGCAGGGGCGGATAGCAGGATTGGGTCTCGAACGACGATAGACGGCAGCTCTTATTTTATTCTTCGCCTTTTCTAGGAGAAAACGGACCCGGCTTCATTCAGATGCAAAGATGGTGTTTACGAGGCGCAACCTTCCTTGGAGAGATGGGTGTGTATAGGTAATAAAGGGACACGGCTGGATATATGTATTACGACCCTTCTCTACGACTGGGCAACGATTTGGTTTTTGCCTCCTCTGGCGCTCCTTCGATACCCCAGTGTTGTTTCACAGAATCGTTTGTTGGGAATTTGGGTTCTGGATTTCGGATCGCTCTGCAATTGGAAAGGGACTGTGGTGGGAGTGTGTACTTGATACACCTAAGGAGTTTGTCTTGTACGGATACCGGTTAGGGTTGACATGGCCAAGAGAGCCTATTAATAATAAAATAAATTGAAATCGCTCGGATTTCTATTCCTGTTGCATATGAGAACTGTTGGCTGGTGTTCGTCACAGGTTTACTACATAAAACACAGGCTGCTCGGAGTAAATACTGACTGGCCGACGAGCACGAGATTTTGACCGACTACTCCTAGTCTCGTCTCCAAAACTGCCGCTAGGAAAGCGCGCACCCCTTTCGCGCTGAGATATTATTAAAATCTAGAACCCTGTGAAGGGAACTCCCGAGAGCGGAAGAGGGCCATCCACAAACAGCGAAAATTTCCCGTCATGGGACAGATGATAAAATCTAGATTTCTAGAGTTTCAGTTTTACCCCTCCTCCAAGTCCCCACAGATTTAGTCCAGACCTGGCACCTATGGAGTACTGTGTAAGAGAATCCGAACTTGCCCACACCGATCTGCCAGTAGTAACCCAGTAGTACCCGAAGTCCCGAACGGCGAAACGCCCAATCCGCAGATTCGGATCTTCGGAGTCCTACTCCGAACTACCTAGTACTGTAATCTAACCAATCTCATTCTCGCTAGACCGGTTTTAGCCTGAGCGTGGGCTGCCAGCCTGCCGAACTCCATTTGAATCTGAAGTTTCAAGCTTTGCCCGGCACGTCTTGGCTCCAGGTCACGACTGGCAGTGACTCAGTTCTCAGTTCTAACTTGTCCATACATACAGCTCCGTACTACGTAGTCAGTTAAGTATAAAATTTTTTTATCGCTCGGCTCCGCGGAGAGTATTCCGCAGGACTTCACGATGGGGAATTAGGCATCTTTGCGTACGGTGCGGAGTAGATAAACTGCGGTTTATATTTATGTCTTTTGTTTTATTATAGTATTAATAAAAGACCCTAATTAATGAAGAGCCTTGAAAAAAAAAAAAAAGATTGTTGGGAAAATTTCAGGCTTCCAATCACGATGCTTATTTTTAGGTTAGGGAAACTTATGGTCGACTCCCGCCTGCTTAGTCAGCAATCCCTTCAACAGTAACTAAGTGGTGACTGCACTGCACTGCAAACGTTAACGCGCATCGCGTGCTGCACCTTATCGATTCGATAGATTCTATGCACAGAGGGCAGATAGCTGGGTGTGTACTGCGTACGGAGTACGGAGTGCTGCGTACAGAGAACAGGAACAAGTACATACATGGGTTGTCGTTGAGCAACTCGTTCGTCTATTATAATAACGATCCTGACTTCGCGCTAGCGAAGCAAGGTCTGGCCTCGAGACTCGATACATCTGACTTCTTCCTTGGAAAAGATTGAGACGAGGTCGTCCTATCAAGTTCTCCCGCAACGCCTGCAGCTTTCAACAATCCGAGACAAGTCCGAACGCACGGGACAGTTTCACTGAATTGGAAGAATCCGCCGCGCCAAACCCGTCAGGGACCCAGCAGCCGGTGACTACCTAGTCAGTCAGCCAGCGGCTGTTATCGCTTTATCGATCTACAGGTCGAGATCGACCAATTGGTTGAGCTTGATTGATTGCATTGATTGGATTGGATTCATTCATCATGTCGGTTTCTGGCGCGGGGGCGGCGCCCGAAGGGAGGACCAGGACGCCGACGGTGTTTGAGCAGCAGAGGGAGGAGCTGGTGAGGGAGATTGCGGTGGTGAGTAGTACCCCATATCATTCTACCTATCTATCAGCAAAGTGGTTTGTCTGTTTGTGTACTGTACATGTGCAGTGTCGATTGTCTTACCTGATATGATTCGGTCTCGTTTGGAATTTTGATACCTTTTTTGTTCGATTCCTATCTCCTGGTTCTTCTCCTATCGTCATTTTTCTTCTTTTGCGTATTCTTTATTTTGATTTTCATCGACTTCGATAGTACATGTATTATGTGGATGGACGAGATGCATACATATGCACGTCCATTGAACTCAACATTTCCAGATTCGATTCCGAAGTTCTGTTCGATATGGATGGATCCGACGCCCCTAGCATTCATTCATTATTCATTCATCCTTCATACCCCTACCGCCCCCTTCCTTCCTGTCTTCCTTCATACGCTGTTAATGTTGAGCACTGCACTCAACTCATATGCATGCATGTTCCGTTTCATATTCATACGGTAGTCAACCATCATGACTATGTTATCGCGTCCACCTCCTTTTCCTTCTCCCTTTCTTTCCTTTCCTTGGGTCAAGTCAAGTCCAAGGATCCGACACGATACATCCCTTGCTTCTCTACCTGGATCAAATTCACAGAACAGACACTGACCCCTCCATTTTTTTGTTGTTGTACTCCAGGGCATGGAACAAGTCCTCCAAAACATCAACCGTCTGAACCGGAACCTCGAGTCCATCATTGCTGTAAGTTCTCTCTCTCGATTGTTTATCTCATCACAACTCACACATATTAACCCGCTCGCTCTACCTCTCCACAGGTCGGCAACGAATTCAGCTCCGTCGAGGCGCTATGGTCGCAATTCGAGAACTTCATGGGCCGGAACGAGGAAGAAGAGGGCCAGAGTGGCGAGAAACGCGATGAAGGGCAGCACCATGAGGGGGACAATAATAATAATGAGCATACTCAAGCAGAGGGTACAGGAGAGGCAGCTACGACAATGCACAAGGACTAGAGTGGAAATTGCTGATTTGACATTGATATGACGTTCATTGCATGTTTCTTTCTGCTCGTGACTTCGTGTTTAGATACCAGGGACTCTGCTTTGCATGAATATGGGGGGTTTGAAAAATCTCGAGAAACCGTCATGACCGCATGGTTGCCGTCATTAATCAGAACCTTCATTGACATTTAATTACACGTGAGGTTCCCTGCGCCATGAACACCTATCCATGCATGCATGATGTCCGCCAATGGTCCAGATTCGTGTGACGTAACAATCAGAACAGGAAATGCGAAGGGGCAGAAACAGTCAAAGGGGGGAAACGCTCATATAATAATTAGCAGGAAACACGTGGGGGCCGTAAGTGACGTACGTTTCGAGCATAATGTTCCAGGGAAACAGTATAGGGGGCCAACAAAACGAAACATAGAAACCAAAGCAAAGGGGCGTTCTTGATAGGGCCTTAGTGGGCTCCGATTCAAATGAAAATGTTCATATCCAGCTTGCGTCAACATTTCATTTAGGGAACGAAGGGGGGGGAGGGGGGGTACAGGGGTGGCATGTCGAAGCAACCAGGCTTATCCGACACACCGGTTAATGTCAATAAAAAAAGCAGAAGCCAAGGAGAAAAGCCAAGAAGAACGATCTACAGGATCTTGCAGCTGCGCTTCTTGGTCTTCTTTCCTCCACCGCCTCCGCCAGAGTTGCTGCCGTAGCTGCTACGACCGTTCCACCCTTCCTCTTCTGCACTGACAGCCGTGTTGACCGCCAGCTCAAACACCTCGTCCACACCGCGCATCTCCTTGCTGCTGCACTCGACGTATACGGCACCCATCCGCTGGGCCACCGCCTGGCCCTGCTCCGGGGTGACGGGCGTGAGGCCTTGAGTCTTGAGCAGCTCAATGCAGGTACGCTTTGTGCGGAGGTCGGATTTGAGACCGACGAGGATCAGGGGAGTGGTGGGACAAAAGTGGAGTACCTCCGGGTACCACTGTACCGAGGATCAGCCCGGGTCTCTCTCTCTATATGGAAAATCTGGAACGCTAGTCGAGGCTAACTTACCTTGTCCATCACGTTCTCCAGAGAGGCTGGACAGTCAATGGCAAAGCAGACAAAGAGGAGATCTGTCTCTGGATACGAAAGAGGTCGAAGTCGGTCATATTCTTCCTGGCCGGCGGTGTCCCAGAGCGCGAGTTCCACGGTCTTGCCAGAAGGGCCGTGGATGGTCTGGGTAATGTAGTTCTCGAAGACGGTAGGAACGTATTTCTAATGAATTATAAGTTATCATCCGTGCTCCGCAGAATCTTGTATTGCAGTATAGAATACGACATACCTCTGGAAAGTAGCCTTGCGAGTAGCTGATGAGCAGACAGGTCTTGCCGCATCCGCCATCTCCCACAACAACAAATTTCTTCGAGTATGCGGGTGGTTGGGTGATGATTGTTGCCTCTGACATCCTCCCTGTCGACACACTGGTATTTGTGCTCGCTGATCCGTTGCTAGCTCTCATGCTGTGGCTACGATTGCGGGAACGACGCGCTGAGCTCGAGGAATGGTGAGAGATTAAGGAATGACGCCGCACATTGTTACTCTGCTCCTCGTACACGCGAGCGGTCATGGTGGTAAACCTGAGGCCTCTCCTCAGATGCAACGATTCGATGGCAATCAAAGACGAAAGAACTCTTTGAAATTCAACAGTGAATTAACGGAAAATCGAATCTGATGAGACTGATGATGATCCTTCAGTGAATTGCTTGTTTTGCAGAAAACGATACGTGCCGCACCGATCCTGAGGGAGAAAGTAGGAAGGGAACGAATCCAGAGATGGAGAGGAGATGGATGGCCAGATCCTGGCAAGTATTTGTGGAGGATGCAGCGATCTATGGAAGAGCTGATATGAACCCGGAGATGCCTGTTTACCATGGCAGGGCTGCCATGGCAACGGGACGTGCACCCGGAGATGGGCGGGTCGATCTGGGCGCACCAGCCAGAGCCCGCTCCGGGATGCCCTGGCAGCGACTCTCCCGGGCGAGATGCGATTATTTTTAGCAGGGCGATCCGCGATTGATGAGTTGTCGCTGTTCCGCTGGGGCCATCTCGTCGGAGATTTGGCCCGGTGTCGATAATCCGTCGTGTTATGACCCCCAGCGCTAAGCTTGCTAACCCGGCGATAATATCTACCATCGCTGTACTCCATGCCTGCCCGGTATACACATGCATGCATACATGCATACTCCATCCAGATGATATCTCTATCGAGGTATCCGCAGCCAATGCTTTCTGCAGCTAGTCCTAGGTCGAGATCTCCTTGCTGTGATCGGTTCTTTTCTAGAAGTTCTAGAAGCAGCCGCTGTCCGTTGCGCAGCCATGCTTGTTATGCCACGCGAGGGAGGCTCGTGGCAGGACGTGTACAACATTCCATCAACCTTGTTCACTCGCTCCCCAGAACTGTTATAAAGGTTTTAATGTCGGCCCTCCGTCTTGCCACGTGCTTGCAGGTGGCTATTGGGAGGTTTCAACGCGCTGTTGAACCTCGGCGGGCTTGAATGCAGAACGTGTCGTTAGCTGCGGCTACAGAGAAGGGAAGGCCGGCGGTACAAGATCGTTTCTTTGATATTTGGCGCGATCAACCAATTCTACGCCCGATAAGGCCCAGGGGTGTTTTGTGTTTCTAGGTTTGTTACTTATGAATGTGGCTATACTGTGTAGATACCTAGGGTTACCTAGGTAGACACCATTTTTGCGCGGTCTCATCCACACTACGTCCCGTAGAGGTACAGTAGAACTCGACTATTAGACAGAGTCAATTGGCCTAAATCCTATTCGGATTTACTCAACGAGATCGCTTCGGATCAAAGAGACAATTCTTTAATACTCTACTGTCAAGTACCGCATCAATCTCCTCAGGTTGCGACCGAATGCATCCAGGACGGCGTTGACTAAGCAAGGGCGCCTACCACGTTGTCCCAAGCCGCGGCCAAGGCGACGCGCACGAGCGCCCGCGGGAAGCTCACATCTTGACCACCATCAGCGACTCGGTTTATCAAGGCCTCCTGAAAAAGCATCGGCCCGCGCCCAGCTCTCTTTTCTCTTTCACTCGCTCCCCCTGACAGCCACCCGCGGCGTCCAAATGCGTTGACGTTGTCGACCGCGATACGAGAGGTTGGATGACGGGGCTTCTATGGAGGGCGGAGAGAGCAGCATTCCCACGAAGAGCACGGTCGCAACAGCATGGCTAAGGAGGAAAACGGACGGCCCGATGCTGGGCTGAGGAGTCTGAACCACTGTATGGACGGACCTCTCGCACACTGTCCTTGGTCAATTCGCCAGATGGATCTCCTCAAAGCTAACTCGGATGTTCCGACATAGACCAGAACAGGCTACCCCCATGGCGGTACTGGCCTCGACAAAAACTCCTTCCCCTGATCCGGTACGAGACTCCGTACCTTGCGTGGCTCCAGGACAAGATACGCACCCCGTCTCTCGATTCCTATTTCGCGTTCACAGCCAATCTCGGCACTCATACATTTTTCATTGTGTGCTTGCCGATTCTCTTCTGGTGCGGACATACTAGTCTGGGGCGTGGGTAGGTTCTCTAAAACCAGCAGATGGCGTGGATGCACGATCTACGGGAGAACAGCGTCGGTTGACGATTTGTGCTTGTCAGGATCATACACATCCTAGCTTGCGGTGTCTTCTTCAGCGGGTTCCTCAAAGACCTATTATGTCTTCCTCGACCGTTGTCACCACCCTTGCAACGTATCACCATGTCCGGTTCGGCCGCTTTGGAGTACGGTTTTCCTTCCACTCATTCTACAAATGCGGTCTCCGTTGCCGTCTACTGCCTCTCCCTTCTCAATTCGCCCGATACGACCGTTAGCACTGTGAAGAACATAATACTTCAGGTACTTCTGTACATCTACGCCTTCTCTATCGTTTTTGGCCGCTTATACTGCGGTATGCACGGTTTTGTAGACGTCATCGTTGGCAGCTGTCTCGGTGCCTTTATCGCGTTCTTACGGTATTCCTACGGAGAGATGTATGACCAGTGGATACTCTCGGCAACGGTAAAAGAGGTGGCCATAGTTGTTTTGATCATTCTTTTTCTAGTTCGTATCCACCCTGAGCCGGCAGATGACTGTCCTTGCTTCGACGACAGTGTCGCTTTCGCCGGGGTGATGCTGGGTTCTGAGACTGCGTATTGGCACTATGCGCAGACAAGCTTCTCGTGGACGGAACCGACTCCTGCTACTATCCCTTACCGGCTAGAAAGCATCGGTTGGTTAAAGACTATTCTCCGCATCGTGGTTGGGGTGCTTGCCATCTTTGCTTGGCGAGAGGTTATGAAGCCGTCTCTCCTGCGAATTCTTCCGCCAATTTTCCGGGTGCTGGAGAAAGTGGGACTCATTCTTCCCAGGAGGTTCTTCACCAAGGCATCGTAAGTTTCACTGTCTAAGTGACTAGCTCTTCACAAGCTGACTCGTCCTCTGAAGTGAATACAAGAAGATTCCTGGCCATCTTAAGGACGATGACGTGCTTCCGAACGTCTCTGAGATACCCTCGATTCTTACTTCTATTCGCCATCCCAGACGGCGAGCTGTGTCTGTTGGCCCTCAGTCAGAAGCAGATGCCTATGAGGCACTGGCGTACCGTGAGAAACGCAGACGCGAGAGCGTCTCCTCCGACCGAAGACGGAGTCCTAGCTCAAACAGGGTGTCGCCAGCGGCGGAAACAATCCAGAAGGCGCAGTCTAAGTTGGCCGAATATGAGCATATGATGGGAACTGGCACTCCACGTTACAGTCCAGAAGCGACGTGTGCAGGGGACAGCAGCTCGGGGCTTGCGCCGTCTCCACCTGCAGGACCCGATTATGGACCGGAGGGACCGGATGAAGAGGATATGTTTTCCAGGATCACGAAACCTCGCGTGCGGTACGACGTGGAAGTCGTGACGAAGCTGATCGTATATTCAGGTAAGTGTCACTGCCTCATTACGACGAGTCTGCGCCCTTCAACTACTAATGAAATTTCCTCAGGAATCTCCTGGCTAGTGATGGAGGGGAGCCCCCTGCTGTTCGAGTTCCTGGGTCTAGGTGTGCGAGACGTCGAGTGACTTGTCGGGTCTGGTTCCAGCTGGCTGGCCGGATAGGATGACTTGCTGGCGCTCGAGGATGCTGCGTAATTATTTCTTGTATTGATATCATCAAGTTGATTTTGAAAAGATAGACTCCTGTCTGTATATTTAATCAAGTTGCACCGATTGTGCCAGCGGAATGAAAAGTGCCATCTGCATCGTATCCGTTCCAGATCGACCGTCGAGGCCGTTAGCAGGAGCTGTCGCCGACTCAGCCCTACCGGAAGCTTTGGCGCGGGAATCCCGGTGACGGGGGCGGCACCGCGGGGGAGCGTTGCACGTGACCCGCTGGCGCGCGGGCAGATCTCGCAGCGCGGTTCCTGCAGCGCTTCCAGGCTTTCTTTCCCCGTAAACTCCAGTTCGCGACGGGTGCTGAGGGCGAGGAACCTAGCTCCTCAGCGCTCCGCCGAAGCTCCAGAAGCACCTCGCGCTCCTCCGGTGTCCCAATTTCCGTTCCAGGAAGACTCCAGTGCCTCCCACGATGGATTCACTTGATGGAGCCTGACTCGCGTTGTTTGCCTCGTCCCTCATCTCCTTCACTCTTCCCTTCACCTCTCGTCCTCTTTCACCATCTCCACCTTCACTCTTCCAACTCCGTCACTCATCACCATTCACCCTCTTCATCCGCGCGCATATCCATGCTCCCATCTTCTCTCTAGCTTTCCATCTTCTCACACAACCCATCTGCTTGGTCGTGCTGCATCTTTCTGCTGCTATCCACTTCCAGAACATCTCGTCGTTGCACGTTCGTGACTCTCTGCATCAATTGTCAATCTAAGGCGAGTCTCTCGGAGCTGTCTTTATCAATCTCCTTGGCTTCGAGGTGCCTACGCCTTGCAACTATCTACTTTCCCTCAACGCGTCTCTGTCTGAATTGGCCACTCTTCTCGACAACGCGAGTCCCGCGAGGTTGTCTTTATTTACCTCCCTTGTCTTGGGATCTGAACCTTGGCTACGCGTCTCTCATCTTTCCAAGCATTCCCCTCCTCTTGAGACCTCAGCGACGCGTCTGTCTTAACTTGCTTCCGAGATCTACGCTTTTGATACGGATACGGCCATCTTAATTTGCCTCTCGTGTGATCTTCCATTGTCAAAATAGTCCACGAGTCTGGCTTCTATCTCTTCTTATTCTAATAGACATTCCGTGTCTTATCCACCTATCAAAGTCGCCGATACTCGTCTGACGGTTTTATCTACTCTTCTATCTTTGGTCTGTCTTGGCATCATGGATGACGATGTTGTATCGGATTTTGGATCGGATGTCGAATCGGATCGCGTGCTGGATGACGAGTCGGACTCGGATGATGACCACTGCATGATTGATGTTGATGACGAGACGGACCACGAGCCATCATCAGATGAGAACGACACTTTGCCAGACGATGATAATATGGAAGACGCTGGAGAAGGAGTTCCAAACAATCCCAAGGATGTGACGAATGCCATTCCCGAAGATGGAAGAGTCCCATTCTACCTCGAAGGACGACCTATTGCACGCCTCAAGGGCCAAAAACCTCGCGAATTTCAAGGTGGAATCCAGGCTTTACGATCTGCTTCGTCTCCCAGAACATATAACCGCAGCCTTTGGATGAAGCCTCTCTGCCCCACATGTGGTACCTACAAATCTTGCCCTGTTGCACCACGAAAGCGAGTCCTAAATGATCCGGATACCAGTGCGGTAGATATCATGGCTGATAGTCACCGAAGAGTTGCTCTCTATCGATTCCGCAAACAAAAGTACAAGCGTCGGACCGAAGCGGCGGACATGGACCATAACATGGCAGACGCTGATCAAGATGCCAGTGCAGAAGCCACAAAGAATATTCCCGTCCCTGCTCCACAAGCGACTGTTTCCAAGTTGTCACATGCTCAAGCTTCTACTGGCCAGACTATTACAAAGGGTGGAAATGAGACCGCTGCTGAAAACTCTTCTTCATCTTACCCACAAACAGTTTACCCTCCCACCGTCACTTTTAAAAATAACTGGCCAACTGAAGGCTGGGGTCGTATGCATGAGCTTTGTGATGCTGCGAAACAGGACGGTATCAACGCACTTAAAGAGACCATTCACGATTATATTCCCGGCGGCTGGCCAGCTACTTCGAAACAACAACCTCTATCAGTTCCTGCCCAGGACGCTTTCTGGATTTCTGATGATGACAACGGTCGTTTCAGAGATCAAGTCGCTCTTATGTCTGGCGCCCTACCGGAGACTCCGAGCAAGGCATCTGGAACTGTCGTTCCCATTTCGCCTGATGGTACACAGATCCCACAAGTGTACAGTCTTGACCCTGAAGACAGGAGGATGAGGAAGATGTCAGTTGTCTACGACGGGCGAGATGTCACTCTCTTCTGGCGCTCTCACTGGCTACCTCTTCACAAGATTATCTCAAAGACTCTTCGTGCGAAAGGAACCGTGGTCAAATTTGTCCAAGGTGCTATGGAAGTCGCAAACTCGTTCAAACGACGGGCACTTCAGCTTTTTGAAAGGCGCGAGCAAATCGAGCCGTGTCGGTCGCCCAGGAGGAATGTCGGACCCAAGCGAAGAAGCCTGCGTGGTCTCTCAGAGGAAGAGCGCCATAAGGAGAAAAGTCGCCAATGGCGGGAAGCGAGAAGAGCATCTAAACCTGCTATCGAACCATATCCGTTTCCGGCGCTCTCTTCTAGCATCGCCCCTGCTCATCCAGAGGATAAAGCTGAAATTTCTAAGAGAGACGTCAAAAGAAGCTCAATGACCCGTCCTCTGCCCCCAGTTAAAGATTCCCGCATATCAAAGAAACGAGAGAGGCGAGTTCAGGCCAGCAGCACTACACCCAAGTCCGCAATCTGCCGCATAGCCGCCGGGTTGAAAGACATCCTCCATCGCATTTGTGGCACAAAGTATCCTGGTGTTTCGAAACCCGTCAAACTTGAACCCCGCCACCGCCGCAAACCACGAAGAGGGGAATGGGTTTTTTTTCCAAGTAAATTCGTGCTACCATGGCAGCGCTATCTCAAACCATCTGTACCGACGACTCTGGTTCAGCCGACAGAGAGACCAACCGTTCACGATATTCCTGCACAAGAAGAACATCCCGTGGCTGAAGCAGTTGCTCCGCTCGCACCTGAACCTACGGCCAAGGTCACTGAGGCGAGACCCGAACCCGCACTGCGTGTTGACCAACCACCTACTACGAAAATAGCACCTCGCGTCGAGCCACTTCTTCGCACTGAGATAGCACCGCACCTGCGTCCTGAAAAAATTGTGCACAAAGATCTCGCCCCCATAACGGAGCCTGTTGTTGACCAGGCAGTAACTAGACGACCTCATCCCGAAGTTGAAACCGCATTGCAGAATGGCATTCCCGAATGGCTCAAGTTTGCTACCCCTCTCGGGAGACCTGTTTCTGCTGTTGAACTCTTCAAACCGAAGCGTCGCCCTCTGTCTCCATCGCGCGAAGAATCTATTTTTGCTCCTGAATGGCGCAAGATCGAGGAACTTGACAAGGAGAAGCGACGTGAAGGCCGCCGCATCCGTCCAGAAGGACCCGCTGTTAGACCACTCTCGGCCAAGTGGGAAGCCCGTCTCAAAGAAGCCATGGCCCAACCCAACAACCGTCAGCTTGGGACCACATTAAGTGGCGACCCACTGACGAAAAGGGACCTTGCGACTTGCTACACGCACATGGCCTGGCTTAACGATGAGGTGATCAACGCGTACCTCGCCCTCATCGTCGATTACCTGCGGAGGTCCACGGGGAATGCCGGCCGGAACGTCCAGCCGAAGTTCCACGCATTCAACACCTTCTTCTTCTCCAATCTTCGAGACAGAGGGTACGAGTCAGTCCGTCGATGGGCTTCTCGCGCCAAGATTGGAGGGGAGAAACTCCTCGATGTGGACACGGTTTTCGTTCCTGTCCACAACAGTGCTCACTGGACCTTAATGGTCATCCGGCCGTCCGCAAGGACGATTGAGCACTTCGACTCGCTAGGCTCCTTGTCGCTCGCCCACGTTAACAAGGTCAAGGAGTGGCTGCGGGGGGAGCTTGGATCCCTTTATAAGGATGAGGAGTGGACCGTCCTCCCATCCGCCTCCCCGCAGCAGGACAATGGCAGCGACTGCGGGGTCTTTCTCCTATCCACGGCCAAAGCGGTGGCTGTGGGCCTCGAGCCCCTGTCCTACGGGCCTGCTGACATCGCCATGCTCCGAAAGAAAATCGTTGCGGAGCTGATGCACGGCCGGCTCGAGGGGGAGTTTGACCCCGCGGGGGAGTCTGGCGAGCCGAGGCTGTAAGCCGAGGAGGGGTGTTGGGTGCGGGTGGTGACTTTGTGCTGCCCTTGTTTTGTTCTTTTTTGTTTCATTTTTGTGCTGTACTTGCATGTAGGGGCGGGGGACACCAGACAGCATTTTTGGGCGTTCCGGGTTTTAATTTCCTTGCATGTATGGGAGCCTGCATTTGTGGCGATGTGATTGGAACCTATTTCGTAGGTCCCTCCATTGACCCGTTAGTGCGACTCCCTTGTTTTGCCTGTGGTGGTGCTGACGGATTGTGTGGCTTTAAAGCCCCTCCGTCGTTCATTTCTTTGTTTCTTGTTTCGGTTTTGGGTCGACTTTCCTTGCATGTAACGGACCTGCATCCTTGGAGGGTGATGCGATAGGGCTCAACCTCGTTGGGACCTCCATTACCCCGTTGGAGGCTTCCGACACACTGTCCGTTTCTCTTTTGCTTGTTTGCGGTTTGGGCGTTCTGCTTGTCTTTTTCTGTTGGTGTGTCTCCGACCACCGTCCCCTCCTTTATACATCATGTACTCCCCCCCCCCCCCC
>Ga0008109_10000325_pt1 | contig 32936 bp, 24 predicted proteins | sample HigsolmetaGSP18D_FD_59306 | JGI IMG/M metagenome (GOLD analysis project Ga0008109, IMG submission 59306) | High solid enriched microbial communities from the Joint BioEnergy Institute, USA - SP1-8-D | ecosystem: Engineered > Bioreactor > SSF (Solid state fermentation) > Aerobic > Biomass ...
CCCCCCCCCCCCTTCCATTTCAGTTCATTTTCAAGCAGCAGGCATTCCTCAAAATTAAAACTGGCACACTAGCTGCCAGTCATGTATCCCCATTCCCCCAAACCCCACCTTTTCTCGCCAACACGCACCTTCGGGAAGCAATCTCGCTCTCCCCCGCCTCGACCAATGGTCGAGGTCAGTTCACATGGCTCTAGCTAGCTAGCTAGGCCAGTGACTGTGACTGTGGTTCCTAACGGAACTTACTCCCACCATACCAAACTCCCTAAAGTTTTCAAAAAAACCCCACAAAAAAGAACACCATGTATGTATGTACGAATACTTTTGACTTTTTTAACTCAGATTAGGTAGCGATGAGAATCAGATAGCTAGCTATCAAGCAAGCATGAAATGGAATTTCTACTAAAAGAAAATTTCAGCCGATATGGCTATCTATAAATCCTTTTAGTTACAACTAACCGAAGAAGAGCGGTAAATACTACGCTACGGGCTGCGCAACTTGCAGTCCTTCTCGCTAAGCAAAGTAATAAAGCGGCAACGCTCTAGTAAATAAATGGAAGTAGCCACGCACGTACAGTAGGTAAGGTTAACTACGATCTTAAATCTCTCGACGCTTTTTTTTAAGTTTTAGCGTGAAGCAGCGGCATCGACTCGCGCACTGCATATTGTAATAGATTGAGTGAATGCTTAAAAACACACTTTATTGGAATGTGTCCGCACAAATCACCTCGTCTTAGTTGTAAAAAAAGGCACACAAGGAGCCGAGTCAAATGCAAATCAAATAAACGAGCAGAACAAACACCATTTTGCAAAGCAAAGAAAATGAGATTCTAGAAGCAAATGCAAACCATCATGTCTGCGTGTGCGAGTCTGTGTCAAAGTCAAAGTCGACGCCAAAGCCAGACAAACTCCTCACCTCTAACTCCCCTTACATCCCCCACCGACCTCTCGATAACGACAACATCAACAGCAATCTCATCTAAACTTGATGCAATCAATTGAACAATAATAATAATGATGATAAATCACAAACTCAACACACAACTCACAGCAGAAGCAGCAGAGCAGTCATCAGACACTGGCAACTCCACCCACCAGGAATTAGTATCAATATCGCGAATACAGAAATGTGTAGAAATCAGCACCGGCAGGAGAGCCTGATTCTCTAACTTGGTCCAGTCCGGACTTTTTCCCCATTGCTCTAAAATGCTTCTTTTCCTTTTCCCTCTTTCCTTGCGCCATGAACGCCGTTTTCCTCAACTCCACATGGTTATTATAGTCGTAGTAACTCAATCCATCAATGCTTATTTTTTTTTCATAGGTTAAGAAGATCAACGGTGTGGTTGTTGTTGCGGCTGCTGTTGCTGCTGCTGTTGCTGTTGCGGTAAAGACATGCTATTGTTCCCATCACTGCTGATTCTCGGCCTCTTAGGATCACCAGGTCCAGAAGTTGACGTGGTAGCGCCGTTCCCAGCTGCTCCAGGGGGTGCATTCGTCACATCTCCTAACGGGGGTCGCTTTCCATTCGCGTTTTGCGGTCCGGGAGGTCCTCTATTATTTGGACCTGCTGCATTGTTGTTCCCCGCATTCCTAGGATCTATGTTGGGTCTCGTCAAGGGACGGAAAGATGATGTGCTTTGACCTCTGCCCATTGGACTTCCGAATCCACCACCACTTCCTCCTCCGGGAGCTCCTATTCTTCGATGCATTTCTGAAGAGGGGTTGATAAAGTCCCTGGTATTATTTGCAGCAGGCGATACGCCAGCGAGCATCGGTTTCGTTATAGGAAGGCTCTTGGTGTGATCGACGCCTGCTGTCTTTCGGATGGAAGGGCTCTCAGCATGAGGGTTGAATTGGGGTGCTGATGCAGCAGCTTGCGGGTTCTCTCGCAATATGTCGACCGCTTTCGCAGAGTAAAAGACACTTGGTGGGTTTTCTGGTTGGTTGTTTCCAGGGGTCGGGGAGCTCCCCGGTGGATGACTGTCTTGTGTATCATTGCTTTGAGCTGCGTTATTCATGGGATTATTATGATTATTAGGTGGTTCCTGTTTAACTGCCGCCTGACCGCCTGAAGCATGCGATGGTGGTGCATCTTGGCTGGATCTCGACTGAGTCTGATGCGCTGGTTTCGTATTTTGCGGAGGTGGTTGTTGTGGCATCGAAGCGAGAGATTGTCTCCGTTGCATAAGAGGCTGTTGAGGTGTAGTAGCGGGAGTATTTTGCCGTGCCCCTGCTGCCTGGTTGTGCTGAGGTAGTTGCCGTTGAGCTCCAGCAGTCCAAGTGTTGGCCGGCTTCGAGGGGGTTACTACATCAGCTGAAGGTCGGGCTGGAGGACGTGCGAAGTTTTCCTGCGGCCGTTGCTGAGGAGGCGGCATCTGCCTCTGTGCTGGTTCCTCTTCTTTAGGTGGATCATCCAAGACTATTTCGTCTGGATTGAGGCCGGTTGCTGTAGCCATGAAGTCTGCTTCATCAAACAAGTCACCTATGGTTGTTAGCAACTAATTATATCTAAAATACCATGGAATGACTTACTTCCAAATTCGCCATCCCCATCAAAAAACACATTATCATTATTGTTCCTCGTGCTAGCCTCCGTTGGACGAGGCGGAAGATCATTATCTTCCGAGACTTTCTTCGCGCTGTTTGCAGTCTCATCTTGTTCTTTTTTGACTGGAGCATAGTCCGGGTGACGATGTAGATTATCTACATCCCATTTCGACTGCCAAACATCAGTATCTAAATCAAGAAAAACGACGACAACCAAGGCTACGTACTGGGCCGACTTTCACCTTAGTCACCCTCGCCAGATATTCCTTGTCGTAGATACAGTTTCCTAACACATTACCGAATGTCCTCAGAGCCCGTTTCAGGGCATCGGTTGTCCCTTCTTTTTTAGCTTTCTCAAATGCTGCAGCTTTCCCCTTGCAGTTCTCAATGTGGCCGTAACCGATATCCTGCCAGGCGCACGTCAGCTTCAGTTCTCCAGGCAGGCCCCTATCATAGGAGCAACAATGTACCTCGTGATAAGTCCCATCTTTTAACGTGACTCTGACAATAACGGATAACCCTAAGCTTATCTTGCCTGTCTGCTGACTCTCGTCGACCTATACACAAGTATCAGCTATCACGATACAACTCACCGTCTCTCTCCATTGGATGAACTGTAGACGTACAAAGTCAACCTGGATATTCTGGATCGCACTCGACCAGCCATTGAATCCAAAAACCTCGTTCGCGAGATTGATGCACTTCTCCGCAGCGAGATAGTGTACCTTCTGTCCCGAAGCACCAGGTCTCGTGGAGATGTATTCTGGCCCCAATTGCTTATCGAGTCGCGCCTGAAGAGTCGCAATTTCCTGTGCCGTATACTCACTTATTCGACGGGGAGGCTCTTCGAACGGATTCGCCGTGATACATCCCGGACCGTTCGATATAAAGGAACCTGGCGGGCCAAAACGATAATGCTGGTCGCCGACTCTGAGGAACACAGTTAGTGCGACTCTGATTACAGAACAGACCTTTGAACTCACGCTGGCATTGTTTATGCTTCAAGAAGGCAAATTACATGGACAAGTGGAGGGCAAGCAGCAACAGCAGACGCGAATGGGGTTCAGGCGAGCGTCGGTCGTGTAGACGCGACGGGGATGCTTATGTCACCAACGCGGGAGGAACGCCAGGTCCCGTGATTCGAACGGTTTCCACACCAAGTGTTGGACGGTGCTTGGCGCAACATCTCACGCGACTGACATGGACGATAATACCTACCTAGGTAGGTACATGCTTACAAGGAGGCACCTTATAGAAATTTACCTTTAGGTTTCATCAAAGAGCACACCATCCATGTATAGTCCAGGATTAGCGAGCAGCCGTTCCCTAAGCGACTGTGTACTTAAGTCCTGAGAAGTATGCACATATGAACGATAAGCCGTAAAACTGCTGCAGACTTAGAAGTCATGATCATATCAGTTACATCTTCATTAGACATTCTACTTTCTCCTATGTTACATCTTCATATTCACCAAAGCCACGCCATCATAATGCTGTCATAAAATCGTCGCTGCTAAAAGGCCAACTGGAAGGAAATACAGTAGGTGACTCATTTTACAATGAGATTGGCGCTGGGCACAAGGCCAAGTTCCTTCAAGGTTTCCCCGAAATATTCAGCATCAAAAACCTTTCTCGGGAAGTTCTGCGTGAAGCTCTGCACTTCTAACCCCTCCTCCTGGGTCAAAGCAGAGGCAACCTCGAACAGCGTCGTCTCGACAGGAAATGTCTTCATTATGTTTCCTTTTGCCGTCTGGAATCGTATACGGGTCTCCGTATAAGCAGATGCCGGCTTCGAAGTGACGGGCCCAGACGTCGTCGGCAGCGGAGTAGCGGCTGGTTGGGGTGGAGGAGCCTGGCCTGCCCGCTCCGCCTTTTCTCTTTCAGCTCTCAGCCTTCGCTCTTCCTTGTCCGCAGCAATCTTTGCTCTTATGCGTTGTCTTGCTTCGATTTCTTCTTGCTTCTCCTTTCGCCTCTGGGCCGCTTCCTTCAATTGCTCCTTCCTCTTCAGCTCCTCTCTGATATCCAGGGCCTCCCTCGTGCTCTTCCGACGGATTTCCTACCAAATGTCAGAAGAAGTTAACGGCACACTTGGAAAATAGACTCACCTCATTTCTCTTCTGGTCTATCTTGTCCTGCTGAGATTGCAGTGCGCGCTTCGCCGCCAATTTCTCCCTTAACTCCGCCAGCTTTGCCTTCTTCTCTTCCTCCGTCAGAGGTGCAATCTCCTCAGTCGATTCCGAAAAGTCAACATGCTGAGTCTTCGCGGCATGGAATTCTGCCTGCGCCTGGCTCCGGAATTTCTTCCCGCAGTCGTTGCAGACTAGGCTCCGCGGTTGCTCACCAGGCTGGAGCGCAGGTCCCTCTTCTGAGGCCTGTTGTGTGGATTCAGCCGCTTTGATCTCATCCAGGGTTTTGTCCTGGTTCTGCTCAAGCCACTCAAGGGCTCCTTGCACTATGGAACCGTGGTGATCAGTTTCTTAGTGAAGACAGGGCGGGGTAAGCTGGGGCGTATGAATGCGGCTAGCGGTACATACAGTCACTGGCCTTCGAGACAGCTAGTTGGGCTCTCTCTTTCTCAAAGCCCATCTCAATGAGCTGTTCCAGATCTGAGGTCGACATGGCCGCGGTTTTTCGAAAGCAGCGATGCACAGAGGTCCGATAGGTAGGTGATCGTTGTTTGGAGAGATTAGGAAGAGGGGTAGAAGCGCTCGAAGCCCAAACCCGGCCCTAAGTGCGACGGTGAGGCCAAGCACTGATCAAAAAGCCTTGCGCTACGGAGACAGAGTATCCACAGTCAAGGTACCGCTGGTCCTGCGGTCAATCGCGCCGGGGTGAAGGGGGTGGTGAGCTTCCTGGTGACGTATCGCCAGGCGGCAGGTCGACAACTTTGGAATGCGGGATGACCCGCATCCGTCTGCGCTAGCTAAACTTAACAAATAGGGACCCCGCTCCGCATGATCTGCAATCTTGACGTCCCTTGTGCAGTAATTCAGTTTTCTATCAGGAAAAGATGCACACGGTAGAGTCCATCCCACACCGTCTCAATGACATATTTTAATATTTTGTGCTCGGTACTTCATTGATTGCAGCAAAGGTTTCATCTCTCGTTCACGAGCGCGTATCAGGTTAATGCATGCACTCTTCAAGGCAAAGCAACCGCTCTCCCAGGCATGGAATTTCCGAGAAGTCGGGCTGACTGGTCGGAAAATTCATACGGATCATCAATTCGTACCGATATAGGTGATAGATGTATCAGTGTCATTCACTCGCTGCATTCATTGATAGGGACAATCCGAAGTACCATCGTAGGTGAAGGAATTTGCCGCTACATTTGGTGGTAGTTATCTGTTTCTCTTTATCTGTTTACGTATCTCGGAGCCTCCCATAAAGTGAGAATCTCACCGTACACACAGCTTGCTAGATTAAATTCCAAATTTTCATCACGCCAAAAACTTCTATCATCAAACATTCCCCTTTCTTCCCCTTCTACCAGTCATTTCAGGCTGTCGTTTCTACTTTTCCGAATAACCCACATTTCACTTTCGACAAGTCAACATTTCCTCTACACTGCCAAAAGATTGTCAAAACCATCGAGCCTTGTTCTAATTCCTTGGCCAATTAACTATCTACCTTATCATAATTGCCAGAGCGCCTTTTCGAGAATGGGTATGTTCCGCACTCGTTATCCTCCATGTCTATCAGTGTTCCTGCATAAGACAGTCTACTAATCATGGTATTACCAGTGCCACCGCAGCGTTCTGATCGTTTGGCGGGCAAGTCGCCACCTCCGCCTTCTGACCTCCCTCCAACTAGACAACCTCGAAGTGGTGCTCCGCCTTCTAATGTGTCATCGTCCGCCAAAGGGAAAGAAAAGGCAACAACGGCGGAAAGCACGGAATCTGAGGACCCACAAACGCTCATGGAGAATGCAGAGGCGAAGATTTCGGCGTATTCCAGCAAAGATACTAACGACAACACGCAGAAGATCCTGCGTGCATTTCTCGAGCACCTACCACCAGAGGGCCAGCGCAATATTGCAACAGATATCATTGAAGTGGAAGACCTTTACCAATTGTCTCAGAGTCTGCGGACTGGACTCTTGATGTCCAGTGAGTTGATCTTTACCTTGCTTAAAATGACTATTGACCTTCGAATTGATTTCCCGGTTTACAGTGAGAACAAGAAGACACCAGTTGTCACTCCATCCCCTCGTCCCGGCTATAAAGAAGACATCAAAAAGCTTGCAGACAAGCTGCCTAAATCAAGCAGCCACAACCAGCAGAAAGTGCTGAAGGAAACTTGTCTGAGACGCGACGGGTTTCGGTGACCATTACGGGAGCGGCTGACGTAGCTTATAAAGAACACGTCAGGGATCAAGTCATGGGAGGCCCTGGGGTAGCTGCAACTGAAGCGGCTCACATAATCCCGTTTTCTTGGGGCAATTACAAAGGTGATGGAGAGGTTTGGCCCTTTATGTTCTTTGACCAGGAGGTCTACCACTGACCTTCCCATGAGAAACGTGCACTGCTCCAGAAGTGGGATACTTTGTACCTCTGCTTTCCGGCGGTTCAAAATACGACAAATTTCTACGTGGCCAACATCAACGATGCCTCGAATGTAATTACGATGCTTGACGCGCTCCACAAGCAATTCGGGGAATTCAACTTCTCTCTAGAAGCCACTGTAAGTTATAACTGGTATCAAACTCCCACAACTTATTCCTCGCTGATAGTGTCAGTCCGAACCAAACTCCTACACAATCAAAACATATCCCAACTTCTCTACCTTTTACAGTCCGCACCTTCCTCCAGACTCGATTGTCAGATTCCGCAACCACAACAATACAGATATTTCCCTGCCAGATCCTACTCTACTCGAGGTTCACGCCACTGTCGCAAGGATATATATATATCCTTCACGCATCCGGTGAAGGAGAGAAAATCGACCGACTACTCAGAGAATGGAAGGATATCGGATGCCTTGCAGAGGATGGGAGTACGGATGTACACAGCCTCTTATCTCTCTCTTTCACAGTAAGACTCAAAATCATTACTGCCATCCCTGGCAATGGGAATTGCTAATTAGTGCAGTGCCGCGGCGATTACGACGAGGACCAAGCGTCTCAGGATTGGAAAGAAATAACGGCGTAGTTTTGAATTCAGATCAACTGCATAAAGGGGGAAGTGATATCAAGATCTCGATAACGAAGACTGTGTAATAAATTCTTAGGTGTCTCCTAGCATGAGATAACAGAATGATGAAGAGAACTCGGCCAGTCAAAAATGACAATCTGACATATTATCATCTTAACTAGTTGCCTGAGTGGCTTCGAGATAGGCGAATGTATAGTAAGTAGGTAGCTAAATTGATTGTGAGACACTGTGAGCCCCGGGGATATATACATATGAATTAAGGGTTGGAAGGACAATTAGCCTCGCTCTCAAGCCTAGCTTAAGTAGGGGTGAGCAGGAAGCTCTGTTCTCCACATACTATGGTCGTATAGTGCTGTACTGGACGCTGCCAATGAAAACTGCTTATAACCCACATTGACGGGTTTTGTCAATGACGAGGACGATACGACACGCTCTGAATATGTCATAAGAGGGATATATTCGAACCTTGTGAGATGTGGATGGGTGGGACTGCAGGCTCAACGCAAAATCTGCTTAATCGAGGAGAATGTGCGGCTTCGGGGGCTGTCCAAACTCTAAAAGCATACCGTAGATCGCTTAGAAGCACTGTCTGCATTTGACATTACTAGCTATTAGGGAGTATGGTATCAGTAAGCATGTCGTCGGTCAGAAAATGTCGATCAATGGTTATTGATAGAATCGCGGAGCCATTAGTTCCAGGGTAGGGATAACAAGTGATGGTATGGAAGAGACCTATGGTTATCAATTACTATAAACCTGTAACTGAGATGGCAACCACGAACTGTCCGCGCACCTGCTAGTGTCGATAGGTGAGAAGACTGAATAAATGGCAATCAGTAGAAGGATGGAAGTAGCTGTTGGCACAGATATTTTATTTACCTAGGTAGCATCAGTAAAATGCTCACATGTTTGAGCTCTGGAAAAGAAGCCTGGCTTAATTAAAAACGAGTGTGCCTGATAATGTACTAAAATGGTAAATGAAGAAATGATCCACTTATCAACAGGGAGTAGATACTGAGCTTTGAACTGAGAATTTCATTCAAACCCAGAACATCCACAGATAGTCGAGATACTTCCCAGCCTCCCATACAGTCCTCTGGCCCATTCTGCGCCGTCGACCGTGCTGATGGATATTGTCGTCGAGGGTCACGATCCAGATGGAGCGCAGGAGATGACATCACCTGACTCTCATGGGCCGGGCACGCGCTGCTTACCTCAGCACAGCAGGCCAACCAGCGCGGCTCACGCCCCGTGCCGGCCCCAGCCAGTCCAGATGCTCGATGCGTTGTTCTGCCCACCTGGGAGTGACCACATCGATCGGAAGCTCTCCCTACTAAACCTCCGTGTCCGATCCTATCTCAGCCTCAGCCACTTCACCTCCTGTGTCTCTTCCTGGGTCATTGTTTTCTATATTACTACGCCCATAATGTCTATCGAGCTCGAGCCCAGCGATCTGGGCTTCAAACGTGAGACTTGGTCCCGTCTACTCGCAGCTGGGCACACGTATTAACTAGTGACGGCGCAGGTCCCTTTAACCGCGAAGTCTGCCAAACGCTGCACCTGAGGAACCCTAACAGAGATCCCGTTGCTTTCAAGGTGCGCTCAGTCCCTGATTTTGGATGAGTCTCGCGCGTCGCATACTGACAGTACTCCGTGCGCAGGTCAAAACCACCGCTCCCAAACAGTGCGTACCCGTTTCGAGCATGCGTACAACCTCGCTCGAACCTGTTCGCTGACCTTACTAGTTACTGCGTTCGCCCAAATTCGGGCCGTATAGAACCTGGGAAACATGTAGAGGTCCAAGGTCAGCGCCGTGGCATTTCTGCGATATCGTCTGTACAATGGGTGATGAATTAACGAACCGAAACAGTGCTGCTCCAGGCCATGAAGGAGGAGCCACCACTAGACGCCAAATGCAAAGACAAGTTCCTTGTCCAGTCCGTCGCCATCACCGGTGACATGGAATTCCAGAACGTTACCTCTATCGTATGTCATGAGGCCTCTGCTTAAGCGCCCACTCCGGTCTCCCATACGCTGACTATCAGTAGTTCGATAAGGTAGCGAAGTCGGCGATTCAAGAACGCAAGATACGGGTCAACTTCTTGCCGCCCGATTCACCGACTGCGGAACAGCGCGGTGAGACTAATGGAGTTGTATGTCCATCCTCGCACCACTATCCTTGGTCCTCAACATGAATACACGGCTTATCTAAGTTACTTCAGGCTCCCTCGGAAGAGGAACAACCGTCCCTTAGCTCCCCAGCCGCGAACTATGATACCCCGGCACCTGCCACTTCAAAGAGACCCGCCGATGATGTATCTCCCATTCCCGCTCCAGACTTCGGCGAGAAGCCCAAACAAGAACCGTCACCGCCACCATCTAACGAGAATACAACCCCATCCGGAGGTGCAAGCCTAAAGTCAACGGCAGCCAGCGTAGTACCAACATCAACAGAGGACTTTAAAGCACAACTCGCGGAGGCCCATGCCCAGATCCAGAAGCTTAAAAGTCAACTTGCGGAGCAGGGTTTAAGACACAGAAAGACCAGCAGCGAGGATGCGAAGGAAACCGCACCTATGCTGCAGCAACAGCACCCTCAACCTGTGGAAGCGGGCGTTCCAGTGCAGATTGTTGCAGGGTTATGTCTGATAAGCTTCTTGCTCGCCTACTTCTTTTTCTAGGTGGCTTCCGGTTTTGTTCTTTTACTTTTTAACTTTCAAGCCCAACTGTATTCTGTGTCTGATGGTCGCGCTTCCTTGGTCCTGGTTTTTTTACTCCGAACATCAACATCCCTGTTGTTTCCTGGTCTTTCTAATTTTTACTCTTTGTTCTCTTCTTTTCTTTTACCTTTTTCCGACTACACTTACTCTTGATAGTGTCTGCTCTTTTTTACTTTTTTACTTCCTCCACGCCTTTTCTCGTCTTTCTCCTTTTGTTTTGCGACACGATGTGACCCGAGTCAGAGACAAGACACGCAAACAAGAGAAAGGGAGATATCCAAATGCGGGAAAAACACAGATCAATTCATCCATACCTAATCATGTCCTGGCACGGCACTTCAACGGCGTGCCATGCCGTATGAATCCCCTAAGCTCCGACACAGAAATCGGATTTTAATCTTCTAGTCTGATTGGCCGAGGCCAGCCCGGCTACCTCCTTTGTCACCTCTTTCTCCCTACCTAGTTGCGTCGGGCTTGCCCACACAGCCTTCCTACAATCAACTCGGTTCATTAATCCCTACAACAGCCTTTTTTTCTTTCTTCTCACACTCCTCCGTGATGAGCGCAAAACCCTGATATTATTGATATGATAGAAGTACAGTACCTACCCTGGCTAGCTAGGCAGTTAGGCACCAATGAGCGATCGATTATCTATCTATCTACCTACCTATCTAGTCCTACGGACCCATCCATTCATTCATTCTGTTGTAATTAATTAATTAATAATCAAACAAAAAAAAAGGTAACATTGCAACTTGTATGTACGTATAGGTATACATAATGTAACGCCTTAGTTAACCCAAACACCCCACCCCTCCTGCACCCCAGAAAGAGGATGATGTTGCAAAGGCCATGCATGAAAGGGGCAAAACAAAACAAAACAAACAAAAAAAAGCCTGAGTGGAGGATCGACCCGAACCTTGCGGTTTTGCCCGCAAACATAAAAAGCCGCACGAGACGGGCTGCAAAATCGCATCTGCCACGTGGTGATAATGGCTTACTAGGTACGGAGTACAGCGTCGTCTCTCTTATGGATCCGGACCAATCTTCCAATGAACGCCCAAGTTTAATCAATAATATTAATCTCAATCAACGAGTGGAAGATTTTTTTAGAAAGAAAAAAACAATGACAAAATGTGACATTACTATATTTCAGCAAGACCCTATACTACATGCTTACTGTAGTTTCTTGGTTGTGTTGTCAAGTTCCCTCTTTCTTACTCTGTACAGAAAAACCTCCCCTTCCCTCACTCAAAACTCAATGATCTGTTTCCATGCCACGTCTTCGCTAGGTATTGTACCTAAGACAGGACACCGCCTAGGCCAGCTATGCTAGGCTAGATACTACTGTATGTGCTAGGCACATAAACTCTATCTCAGATAATACCTAGCAAAATAGCTTAACACTATCATCTCTCTCTCTCTCTCCCTGTCTATATTACTGTACAAACCATATAAAAAATTAACAGCACACGGGTATGTCAATACATCTAAATACAGTAGTACTCGCACAACATCATCTTCCTCGATACTGAGCTTAAAAAACGCCGCGCAAAGTCCATACGTAGGTACCTGCCTCTAAACCCAAGATTATATAGGCATATTTCAGATCGTAGATAGATCCAAATCGATCATTCTCTCCAGCTGCAAGCGCTGTACAGAATAGCAGTGGTCGCCATGAGATTCTGTACCATGGTGATGATGATGATGATGATGATGATGCCGATGATGACGAATAAAGGACCAATGGAGAGGAGTCAATGGACACACCCTTCACGAAACAGATGTAGATAAGGTAATGCATAAATGCAAGGACACCTAACGCCATATATGACGGGATGGGAAATAGCATAAAAGCAAAGACAAATGAATCACCGAGAAACTAGAAAGAAAAAAGGAAAGGAAAGAGATCCAGGACCCTGGCTGGGCTCAATTCTGGATCTCGCTCTCCTTCCACCCGTCTCCTTCCTCCTCCGGGCCGACTGATGCGGCGGAGATCCCTTCACCACCTCTTCCGCTGTTCTTGGCAGCTCCTCCACCGACAAGACGTCCGCCCTGCGCCCTCTTCACACGGCACCACATTCCCACGTCCTTGTCCATGATGAACGTCCAGATCACCCAGATCCAGCTCTGGTGGCAGGGCAGCGGCTCGTAGAACTCGCTTGCGATCCGGTGGAGGACGGGCAGCCGGGTCCACGGGATGGCTGGGAAGTCGTGGTGCTCGTTGTGCAGGCCGACGTTGTAGGTGAGGATGTTGAGGGGTCCATAGTACGAGTATGTCTCGGGCGGCGGGAGGGAATCAAGAGGGTGAGGCTGCTTATTTTTGGCGTCCGACACGTTTTCTTTGCCGTTGCCAGGCTTTCGCGCCTTCCGCTCCTGAAGCGACTCGGTACCGCCCTTCTTAACGTTCGAGAAGAAGTAGTGCTCCGCGATGAAGTGGCCCGCGCAAGGATGCAGCGATCCTGCCAGGAACGAGCTCAGGAGCAGATAATACAGCGGCTGCAAGGAGCCGCCGCAGAACTTTACAAGCGCATAATCGAAGGCGAACTGCATGATCAGGTTCAGGACGTGGATATACGTAAAGGGCGGGCTGTAAATGAACATGGGCCGGAGGGCGTAGAAGAAGATCTGGAAGGTGCAGAAGAAGGCCTTGCCCAACAGGGAGTCGAGGAAGAAGGCTTCCAGAGCTGTTGGGAGATCGGTATCCAGACCCGCGACACCGAGAGACTTGTGGTGCGTCAGATGGTAGGGCTGTTTAAAAGACAGTTAGTAAACGGGCGATATGGTCAACGCGGAGGCTTTCGAGATTTGTTTGGAGAACGCAATGGCCAGACACACACCCTGAACGCAGCACTATACGGCAGCCCAATCGGCAGATTAGCAAATATGGCAAACAGCCTGTTCGCCAGCGCCGAGCGGAAAGCCAGGTTATGGGATATCTCATGAATCGCGAGGAAAAGGTTCTGGTTCGCCGTCGCGCCGATCACGTACGCGGTCATCAAGAACCGCCAGGACAGCATCGACGTGTTGCGCAGGAGGTAGGCACACAGGATCTGCAGCAAAACGACGCCCAATACGACATATTTCGTGAGCGGTTCAGGCCCGCAGAGCTTGAGTACCTGCATACATAGGGAGTATTCCTCCGTTAGCGTATTCCTAAGGAAACGGCCAATTCAGGTGCGAGTAGCAAACGACATGATATATACCTCTGGATGGGCCTTGATAATCGCCTGCCGTCTAGACCTATGCGGCTCCTCTGTATACGTCCAAAAGAAATGGTCGTACGGATCTGGGGGCGGAGCCCTCACAGACGACTCTGCCTCTCTTGCGGCTTCGCCCTTGGCCGCCGACACGCGGAGGTGCGGCGTGGAAGCGGTTGTAACGACTGACGGCATAGCTATGGACGATACGGGAGTGCCTGTTTCGATGCTATCCCATGAATATGAACGAACGACTATGCCCCCTGGATTGCCTAGAGGCCTAAGAATCGTGGCCAGAGAGCGACAGGCCGGGCATGGTTGGAGAAGAGCAAAGGGCGCGATGAGGGCTGAGCGCGGGCTCGGAGACGGGAGCTTCCACGTGGGGCTACGGCTGGACGCTGGGTCAGGAACCCGCCAGGGACAGATTCCGTATATCTACAGGCAAGTTCTGTTCTTCATTCAAAATCTCTCTACTTGTAATTTCCATTTTCCGTTCCATGTAATCGTGGAAACACATAGCTATGCAATAGCCGAATTCCCATACTCGTTCCCTACAAGGTGGATACAACAGAAAATGCAAAATTTCTCTCAGTAATCATCTCCACGGCTGATGACCTCCTTCACGGTCGGTCGGAGCAGGATAGTCTGTTTCAACGTTAGTGTTTGAATCGGAGCGGAAAAGAAGCAAGGGGGTATCATACGTGTTCGTACTGGGCAGTGTAGGAGCCCTTGATATCGCACAGAGGTGGGTAATCCTCGACGATTCCCGCAGACACCAAGTTGTTCAGCTGTGCGGAAGGGTCAGCGACAGCTCCGAGACAGCAGAAGGGCGTCCCAACTTACCCCAAGAAGATACTTTTCCTGGCCAAGCCGGTCGAGATATCGACGACAGAATGGCAAGGTGCCAAAATTCTTGGTAATCACGTTGAGGAGGTTCTTCGCAGACGATAGTCGCAGTGGGACGTTGGGGGCGTTCGGGATCTTGGCGTAGTGAGAGCATTCCATCTAGAGTACCACGTTAGACACCATCTGAAGTTCCCATATTAGCCCAAAATGACAATTGCGGGAACCTACGTCGTCTCTCACGTAGCCCTTTCCGGTGCTACCGAAGGTTTCGATGGCGAACACCTCTCCCTCCTCCATCTTGGTCTGATCGCCACCCTTGACGATGGGCACGCTCTTCCCGCCATGGATGACGTATTGGTTGATGTTGTGCCCGTTGAGATTCCGGATGCACTTCACTGGATACGTGGTGCCGTTGATCTCAACCTCGTAGCTTTCCATCGTTTCCTGGATGGCAGCGCCGATGTCACACATACGGACATCGATTCCAGCTTCCTACACAATCAGTCAGTCAGAGCTTTCACGTGCAGTGGCGGAGAGGGTAGGTAGACATACACGGACGCCAGTGTTCGTGGCATCCTTGACAGCCTCCAGAAGAGGGTCGAAGACCGGGTCAAAGGCCATGGTGAAGGCGCTGTCAATGATCCTTCCATTGATGTGGACGCCAAAGTCCACCTTCAGCACGTCTCCCTGCTGCAACACCATCTTGTTTCCGGCGTTGGGCGTGTAGTGCGCCGCGCAGTGGTTGATACTCAACCCGCAGGGGAAGCCCATGCCTCCCAGAAGGTTGTCCCCCTCCTCGAGACCCGGGTGGCCGGTCAAGGCACGAACGCTGTCCTCGATGGTCTCCGCGATCTCGATCAGCGTCTTGCCGGGCTTGATGAACTTCTGCGCATACTGGCGGACCTGGCGGTGAACCTCGGCAGCCTGGCGGTACTCTTGCAGGAAGTCGTTGTTCATCCGGTCGAGGTAGCGCTTCTCCTCGTTGGTTGTGCGGTACGCATTCTCGTTCTTGTACTCGACAATCTCGCCTTCGGGGAACTGGTTGTTGGGGAAGAGGGTGGTGATGGGGATCCTTGGAGGTTCGGTCTGCTTCTTCGCGCCTCCCTTCTTCTTCTTAGGCTTGCGCTTCTTCTTTTTCTTCGCCGCTGTCAAGGAGAAAAAAAATCCATCCACATCAGTATCCTGTCCCGCACGGATCTTAGGAGCTCGCAACAAGTTAACAACCCACCTCCAGCGGCTCCGCCCTCCGGGGCTTCATTCTCATCTTCCTTGTCATCGTCCGAGTCCTCGTTCTCTGCGTTCCCGTTTGCAGAGGGGCCAGTGGCAGGCGCGTTCACCTTGGCGCTGCCATTCTCACCGTTCACTAAAAAAACGTGGGATATCTTATCAGTAACCTGAATAGGAAAAAAAATCAACTTTTCTAATAACGAGAATCAAAAAAAATCAGGCGCGACGAACTGGGGAGGCTCACGGTTGAGCTTTTCCAGCTCCTCGCTGGCCTCAGCAGCCATGGTGGGGTCCTTGTATCTGCTTTAACGAAAAAGCTGCTGGCTGGCTGGAATGCGAATTTGTCGCTAGCAAGCGGGAATAAATTAGAAAGAGGGGAGTCGAGGATCGCTGGATCTCCGAGTGGGCACCCCGTCGTTTCGCCAAGCCCCCAGATGGCGCCGGTCGACCTGCGAAGCGCTGCGCTGGATGAGGACTACCAAGAACGAACCACCAGGCTTGTCTCTGCGAAGACTGTCGAACCCAGCACCAGGGAGGAGTTGGTAACTTGTCCAGGATGGAGAGCGATCGAGATTCTGCGCCGCGCTGCACATTTTTCAGGTCCGCCACATACACATGCCGTACGGGGTCCAGTATCCTGGCTTACAGGGCGTGACACCCACAGACAGAAAACAACATGCCACGCAGCGGTCTGTAAATTCGATCCACTCTCCCGCACAGCGAAAACAGTCCAGGAGACGTGTTACCAGGGAAATTCGAGCTCCGAAAGCCGTCCGAGGCCCCATCCTGATGCCGATCAGATAAGGGCGGTAACGGAAATACAGATCAGATAAGCCGCTCGGTACGCCCGCGTAACGGCCGGGACGGGCTCTTATGACGCACTCGACGCTCCGATCGCGCTGCTCCGCCGCTGCTCATCACCAGCGCCCGCTTCACCGTTGCCTTTTATCTCCCATGTTGTTCTTCCTCTCCTTGTTCTGTTTCTTCCTTGTATCCGTCTCATCGCATTCCCTCCGGCCCTTCGCTTCCCCTCCCTAGATGTGAACGAGGCATGTCGCCTCGTCTGAGGACCCTCTCCACTCTTTTCTCCCCGGCCGGCGGCGCCTCTCTTCTCAACCGCAACCTCCCATCCGCGGGCAGAGAACACGCATGCGCCGCCGCTTCGGCTTCGTTCTCGACGACGGCGGCCGCCGCGCACGCGTCCGCGCGGGAGCCAAACTACTATGAGATCCTCAATGTCCCGGTGACGGCCACAGCCGCGGAGATCAAGAAGTGCGTAATTCATCAATTCCTCTCCGAACCCTTGTTCCTATCTTTCAAAACATTATATCCCTCTTATCTAACTACGGATGAAAAACTCAATCGTCCCACCACCAACAGGCAATTCTACGCCCTCTCGCTCGCCCACCACCCAGACCGCAACCGCTCCGACCCCACCGCGACCGCCCGCTTCGCCTCCATCTCCTCCGCCTACCATGTCCTCAGCGACAGCACCCGGCGCGCCCGCTACGACCGCGACCACGGCATCGACCGTCTCGTCACCCAGAGCCGCAACACCAGCACCCACAGCAGCGCCAACCCAGGCCAGCACCCCATGGGCAGCTACAGCAGCTACGGCGCGAACCTGCACAGCAAGGGCGCCTCGTACGTCGGATCCCGCCCGGCGAGCGGGCTGAGCAAGCGGCGGGGCCCCTTCCGGGGTCCGCCGCCCAGCTTCTACGCGCACGGGGGGTACGGCGCGAGCGCGAGAAGGGGGCCGACCGGCGCGACCGCTGCCGGCGCCGGTCAGCAGGAAGGCAAGGCCACGCCGGCAGACGAGGACCCGACCTCATTTATCGACCGGAACCCGGTCTACCACTTCGACGCCCGGAGTCACTTCCGGACGCAGTCGGCCGAGGACGCGCGTCGGCGGGAGCGCCGGTCGCGGGAGCTGGGCATCGATCTGGATGATGCGAACCTGGCCAGGGGCGGGAGCACGGCGCTGCGGTTCCTGGTCGTGTCCGGGATTTTGATCGGGGCCGGGGTGACAGCGGGGCTGTCCAGGGGCCCTGGTGTTCCCAGTGGGTCCGGTGAGAGAGCCGGACGGGGAGCACCAAGTCGATAAGAAAGGAAGAAGTGAGAGAAGAGGCTATAATCTTCTCGTCTTGTTCTGATTTCTGTATTATTCCATTACGAAGTTGGCGTATACCTCCTGGTTAATTTGATGCTGGAACTGTACATAGATATCATGATTCCAGAGGAGACAATTGGCCTTTCGTTGAGCAATGTCAGATATCCAACGTTTCCTTCCCTCCTCAGGCCGGGCAACATTACATCGCTCGTCAATCGTAAAGAAATTGAGACAGTAACACAGTGAGCTGTCGACGTACAGGACAAAGGGCTTGGAACTGATATACATATATGACCGTGCACATAGCTACGATACATACAAGACTAGATCTTCTAGCCCCAAACCGCTCACCAGTCCGGCTCTGCCACATAAAATTCATGAATTGGGAAGGTGGTAAATTTCAACTAATATAAAAAGAAGATGGGCATACTTTGCCGGTATGTATCTGTTCCACCTTCAAGGAGTCTGAGAAAATATGGCAAGTCCGCCCACAAGCTTCATTGTTCATGTCTCTTTTTTTCATGGCGTCGAGGTTGGATGATGGGGCAAAGAAAGTCGGATGGGCGCGGAATGGGAGGAAAGTCGAGATCATTCGTTTAGCCCTCGAAGGTGAAGCTGGCACCAACCTTGTGGGCAGCCTGGTTCAGGTTCTGGGTATCGAAGGAAGCACCCAGGCCGAGGGTGACACCTGGGCGGAGCAGGACGTTGTAGGCAAGAGCAGCAATGCCGCGGTCGTTGATCTTGACCTAATAGGGGAGAGAAGGCCGGTTAAAAAGACTGCACGGGAAATGTGACTAACCGAATTCGAACTCACCTTAGCGAAAGAAGAGGGGTCCAGCTTGTACTTGCTGGCAACCTCCAGGCCGACAGTGTTGCCAGTCTTGGAGTCCCAGGTGGCCTTGGCACCAGCCTCAACCTGGGCGTTGACACGGTGGTAGTAGCTAGCAGAGAAGAGGCTCAGGTTGTTGGTAGCGGTGATGGCAGCGGAGTACTGGGGAAGGCTGTAGCCAACAGCAGCAGAGTACTTGGTGATGGCGGCCTTCTGGACATCGTAGCCAGCCTCAGCACCGACGAGGAAGCCCTCGTGGCCGAGAACGGCATCGAAGTTGGCAGTGGGTCCCTTGAGGAGGTCGAGGAAAGCACGGGCGTGCAGGTTGGGCTGCTTGAAGTAGAGGTTCAGCTTGGCACCCTTGGACTGGGAGCCTGGCAGGTACTGGGTGATGACTTCGGCCTTCAGACCCTTGGCGATGTTGTTGTCCAGCTCAAGCTTGGTCTCAAGGGCGTTGGCGGTGGTCCATGCCTGGGTGAGGGTGAGGCCTGGGCGGGGACGAATCATTAGCATGACAGCGTGCTCGACAATGCGAGATGAGACTTGAAAATTGATCCCGTTGGACGAGAAGCGACCGCATGACAGGAACACCACGGGCCGCAACTCGCGTGGGGAGCTGCTTGTGGGATCGGGTGGTTTGCTTCGCTTTTTGGGGCGTTTACCAATTGGCGCATCAACGTATTTGGCTTCCAGCTGTACGACGCAAAACGAATTAGACACAAGGAACGCTCAATCCGCAACATACTGGGACAAATTGAAGAACTTACGGAACCAGAAATGGGACCCTCGTGGGTAGATTTGCCCTTCACGGTGAAGGTAACGCCATTGGGAGCCTTGGACTTGACCTCGAGGCTGGCTGCAGCAATTGATTAGCTTCAATTCATGGACTAGGACAAAGGCATAGAGCTTACCAGGGTTGGTGTGGTAGAAATCCTTACTCAGAAGCTGTTGCGCTGGTGATTAGCTTTTCAATACTCCTGCGTGCAGTGCGCTGCACAGCGTCGGGAATTCAAGGAAGGCATACATCGTTGGCCGCCTTGGCGATGTCGGAGAAAGCAGCGGGGGCGGACATTGTGAATTGCTTCGTGTCAAGACGAAAACGTCAAGATTACTTAGAGTAAAGGGAGGAGAGGGGAGAGGTTGGGGTAGAAGAGGGCGGACGGTGAGTATATGTTTTGCAGGCAGGAGGGGAGGTGGGCGACGGGGGGAAGAGCGGTAATTTCCCTTCCCTAGTCGAGTTGGAGGGCCCAACACACAGGGGAGGCCACGGGAAAGCAGCCGCACCCGTTGATTGGGCGAGGGACGGTGCCGGCAAAAGCCGCCGAGCCCCGGGATGGCGTACGCATCCTCGTCGAGCAGCGGGCAGATGGAAGGCTGATCTCGGGAGCGCTTGACGCTGTCATCACCTCGTCTGATGTTGATTTGCAATTCCTGACACTGGGCCCGGGCTCCTCGACGGCCAGCGCTTGCTCCATTGACATACGCCAAGGCGCTTATGTTGCTTAACCACGTGCATGTGCGAGACATAGTCCACACAATTCGGACAATACATCTACACAGTCTCTTCAACGCGGCGTTTCAGGCACGACAATCTATCTATCCTTTGTCGACATGCGGAGAAGGAGGGCAAATGGTGCAACTCAGGTCTATCGAGATTTCTAAAGACATCCAAAACAGGCAACCGACCCGCACGATAACTGGCACACATGACTACAGAAATCCACTACATTCCCTTGCTGCGCCTGAGGAAATCAAATCAATAACAAATTATGCGCGATTTTCACGCCAACAATCGAACGGATAGACTGCGCTAACCAGAACGCGAACAGTCGGCGTCTACTCCACGTGGTCATACTTGGCTTTGTGGGTTGGGATGGCCCTGCAAGAATGTCGATGTCAGCATGTTCATACTTCATAGTTAAATTCACAGGCTCTTACCGTCCACTGGGATCGGTCTGTTTCGACCATGTGGGGATCCACCTCTGCACTGTTGATGCGCAGTAGGATGGGAAATGCTCGTCGAACATCAGGCGATACCAGTATCTGGTTATCAAGGTTAGCAAGCCGCTTTCCCCGAGATAAGAGCTTTCAAAAACATACGCTTCCTTGGTGTCTGGGATGTCGTCACCCCACTCGGGCTTGGGGTTCTTCATCATCTCATCTGTGATAATGCGCTCAGCGTGATCTTTCAATGCATCAATCCAGCTGTAGCCGACACCGTCACTGAACTGCTCCTTCTGGCGCCAGAGGATGCTGTCGGGCAGATATGGCTTCACATCTGGCTCGTCCGAGGTGTCGAAAGCCTTCCGCAGAATGTACTTCTCGATCCGATCCTTGGTGATCATCTTCTCCTGAGGATCGATGCCCATGGCGACCTCGAGGAATTGCTTGTCCAGGAATGGCACACGAGCCTCGACACCCCATGCAGAGGTGGACTTGTTCGCTCTCAGGCAGTCTGCCAGGTGTAGGTTCTTCACTCTTCTCACCGTCTCCGCGTGGAACGCCTCCTTGTCAGGCGCGGCATGGAAGTAAAGGTATCCTCCAAAAATCTCATCACTTCCCTCTCCGCTCAGAACCATCTTCACGCCCATTCCCTTGATCTTTCGGCTGAGCAGATACATGGGAGTGGAGGCACGGATGGTGGTAACGTCGTAAGTCTCCAGGTGATAGATGACGTCAGACAGGGCATTGATGCCATCTTCAATAGTGAAGGTGAAAGCATGGTGCTTGGTTCCGAGGAACTCAGCGACCTCAATAGCAGCCTGGGTGTCGGGAGCACCGGGGAGACCGATGGAGAAGGAGTGCAGCTGAGGAAGGGTGTTCACAGTAGACAGCTCGTTGGAGTCGTCGATACCAACCAATCCCGAGCTGTCGGTGTTTCCGTTGGTAGCACCGTTCTGCATCGCCTGTAGACGAAGAGTCTCCCGCTGGGCGATGGCTGCTACCAAGCTCGAGTCCAAACCGCCCGACAGCAGGACACCATAAGGAACCTCCGCCATCAATCGCTTCCGGACGGCCCTCTCCAGGGTCTCCCGGATCAGCTTATAGTCGACGGGAGTCGAGGGAACATTGGTTGGGTCCCACCACTTCGGTTCGAAATATCGCGTCATAGTGTCCGTCTTGGAGTCATAGACGTGGCCTGGCGGGAAGGCGATGATCTTGTCACACACAGGGTGCAGAGCTTTCAGCTCAGAAGCGAAGTAGACGGCCCCAGGAGTCTGGGACGACCATCCCTGGTAGAAGCTGATAACCCCGATCGGGTCGCGTGCGGCGATGACGCGGTCTTCCTTCTTGTCATAGAGGACGAAGGAGAACATGCCATCGAGGTATTTGGGAGCGTCCAGGCCATGTTCCATATACTACCAAGCGTTAACCTCTATCCCTCCATCCTTTTGCAGCGGAAGAAAGGACAAGGGACCTGGGCATACCAATGGAATAATGACCTCGCAGTCCGAATGTGTCTTGAAGTTGTATTCCGTCTTGAGTCCTTTTCTCAGAATTCGATGGTTGTAAATCTCACCGTTGACCGCCAGGGCGAGAGTTCCATCGTCGTTAACAAGGGGCTGTGCTCCGGAGTCTGCGATGCGCTTAGCAAGCAATGTCAATCTGATATCGTATATGGGCCTTTTTTGACGGACCGACTCCGACAATGCTCAGACGCTCATGCGCGAGAACTGCAATTGGGTCAGCAAATGGAACTGGAAAAATAAGTCTATTGACGATTTCTGCTACTGACTCGTCTTGTTGTCGATAAAGCTTCCGCCTGTTGGAAAGGGCGTTGTTAGAATCGCTGTATAACCGCCACAGAACCGTTATGACACCCGGTTGACTCACTCCAATCGGGACCGCGATGGCGCAGACTGTGGGCGAAATTTCAGCACATATTCTGCAGCGACTAGCTCCCAAGGAAATAACTCACAGCTTAGCCATACGCAAGGCCGTAGGCTTGAATTTCTGCACATCGGGGTGGCTATTCACCCATGATCAGTACCTCGCTGATCTCGTGGGGCATTTCACACCGGTGCGCGGCCGTAAAGAACATACCAATGGCACGCGAAAATTCCACACATGTTGGCGACTCCCGAGACGGACGGAACCAAGCCTGGAGAAGAGAGGTTGCGGTCTTGCGACGAAGGGGGGTGCTGGGAACAATGTGGGAGAAGACAGATTTAACCGGCCCTTCCTTGGTGGTGTTCCTGGGCGGCGGGAAATTTTAAAATCGTTACCAGAAAGGCCGCGGACGGCGGGCGGGCGGGACGGCGAGGGGCGAAGTCGGCCTGCAATTCTGCGGGTTTTGACTCACCCGATAAGATAAACGCACGAGATCGCTCCGATGCCTTTTTGGCAGTTTTGCACGAGCTGCCATTCGCTCCGGCCGCTGTCGGATCACTGCAGGCGCTATATAACTTCTCGTTCCAATTGCCAAGTAGAACTTCGCCCTCGACTTTGTCTACCCCCCACAAGCCTCCAGAAAGATGTGATTTGCTCCCATCTTCCTGCTCCCGTTCCCCCGTGAACCCAGCTCACAATTGATCTGCGCTCTTCCTGGAGATGCAGCTACCCCGCCCACAAAGTTCAGCTCGATTGTTTTATCTCATCCCTACCTGCCATGGTCGTGGGGAATACTCTGAATAAAAAAGCAAACAGTGATGTCCGGGAACAATTCACACCGCAAGTGCATTATCGTCACATCCTCCAATGGATGTCACAAGGGGAATTCATATTTGCTTTTTACAGAGATAGCCGAAATCTAACCATTCCAGGCTGTCAACTCCGTGAACCCCACGCGGAGAAAGAACAGAGGTGGAGAGTTGCCATCACTCAAATCGATTTGATGGACAAAAGAGATAAGGAGATAAGGTCAATTGGAAACCCGATGTCCGACTTCCAACTACTGTAATAGTCCCATCATTATGTTGCATTATCCCTCGCAGTATCTCACACACATACGCCGGAGAGAAACGGGACAGTAAAAAAAGCAAACGAAAAAAAAGGGGGAACTAGACACGAAACGCCCATCCAATTTCCGGTCCGGTCTCGTAGATTCTGAAATGCCACGCTCGCTAGAAACAAAATGCGGGAGAGATAGATAAAAAAGACACTGTGTGCAAAGAGGCAAGCAAGAACGGAGAGAATGCACCGGTGATACCCTCTAATTCAGTCTCAACTCCGCTTCCTTTCGAAAAAAAAAAAGGAAAATAACATTTGAGACAGAGATTATCCTTGCTAGCCTCTGATTATTATCCCCGTGCAATCTCCGATCCTTCCTGACAGGGGAAGCATTAATATAGAGAGAAAAAGAAATAAGCTATTATCAACCCACCGCTACCCGCAGCAGCCAAAAACTCGCCGAAATCATGAAAGGCAGAGGCAGAGAAAAGAAACCGTGATGACAGGAAATTTATGGTGGGGGGTTCTCCTTGACGATCTGCCTGATTTTCTTCTCATAGGCGGGACGGTCTTTCTTGTAGAGGTTGTAGGCCTCAGCCTGCGCGGGCGACTCCGGGTTAGGCTCATCCAGAAGATCCTGGATACCGAGCAGGATCTGCTTAATCGTGATGGCCGGTTTCCACGCCTCCTCCTCGTTCAGGATCGAGAGGCAAACCGTGCCCGATGGGTAGACATTGGGGTGGAAAAGCGGGGGAACGAATTTGCCTGCATGCGAGACGATGAAAAAGATGGTTAGCCGGCGATCATGGCGTGATTGTTGAGGTCTGGATTGACCGAGGAAACGGTAGCGGTATATGCGATCATGCCAGGTGGCGTTTTTCCCTCGTTCTTGCTTTTCTGCGCTCATTCGAGAGTGAGAGGATACTTACACTTCGGCGGCTTCGTAGGATACTCTAAACCCGCGAGTCCTCCACGTCAGCCCATGCACTTTGAAACACGTCGTGCCCATGATAACATTCACGGCGAGATAGTAGGGCGCAGAATAAGGAACACTTACCATCTGGGAAGATCATATCCAACTTGAAGTAACCGCCCTCCCACAGGGTCTTGGGCTTGCCCGGAATGCCACACTCCCACTTCTTCAGATCAAGCACTCCTTGCGGCGTACGGGTAGGTTTTGCGGCGAAGCCGAAGGGGTGATCTTTGCGCCATTGCTTCCTGGAGATCCCAGCCGAGTGCGGAGGCAACCGTCAGCTTCAGCTCCGAATAGCACTCATGGCAGGTAGTAGCCGGTGTTGGGTCCCCACATACCTCTCCTCCATAAGGCGGTTTAGACAGAGCGACGACATTTTGGCGTAGTTTTAAGCTCAGAGACGTATTTTAGCGGTGTTGTAGCATGTAGCTAAGTATTGGGGCAAAGGATAGAGGAAAGTCGTGAGGCGAAGATTGCGTAGAGAGGCGTGAGGCGGTAAGGGAGACAGTCAAAGCGAAGAGGGAACGAGCAAGACCCAGACGGAGCTGCCTTCACAAACTGCAAGCTGTGAATGGATGCTCATGGAGAAATAGGAGGGCTCCAGGCGTTCATGGGCTAGATAGTAGTACCCCACGGCTATTCACTCCGCAGACCCGTCTAGAATACTTGTCACATGACCATTCTTAAACAGGTAATCTAACAGCGAGTGAATCAAGACATCTCACATACAATTTGCTACCGCCCATTGTCATTCTGGCTGAGAATTCACACTCCATATTTACCCAGGTGCTCAAGTGTCTAGTCAAGCATTGAAATGTGAGAAATTTGGGTAGCAAAACTGTAGATATCACTCAAAGGAGACCGTATGACACTATGTGCCTCACTTGAGGCCCGAAGTTTCAAGCACAACTGCAGTGACTCTAAGCTTGGTTCCAAAGCCTTCACCACTATGAAATTGTCAGGCATGTGAATTCATTTTCTAGAGGCAAGGGATATGTCAAGATTCACATATGAGGATAAGACTCTCCCCAATTCACCGCAAGTCAGGAATGATATAGGCTAATTAAGTACTACCTAAGCTGTATGTGTTGTATCAACATACAGTGAAGAAAAAGCAGTTGAAAAATGAGTGAGAGCCACTGCACAACTTTTGCTTACTGGATCATTTCCTTTCCTTTGATCAAATGTCCTCAGCCAGTGGAAATACCCTCACTATCCTCTTTGTATCAGCTCTCTTCTATGTCTCATCATTAGCTTTCCACAAAGAGCCACTGTGAGAATGGCTTCAAAGATGAGGATATCCTCTTTCACCTAACATAATTATCACAGGATACCATGGATTTTCTCTCATTTATTATTGTCTTCAAGTTCAATGCAATTATGGCAATTCGCGATGGCGATTCTCGGCAATTGCTCCTTCTGCTCCTTTTCATCCTATCTATATATAGGAATAGCACTCGTGTTCTTTTGCTTTACTTCTATTGATCTGACTCCCCATTCTACACTTTACCTGCACCTCCGACTTTTGATCCCTACTGTCTCCCTCGCTGTTACGTTGTGTCCAACAACCCTGAATCCAGACCTCAAGCCACGAGACATAAATAAAGCAACAGAAAAAAGAAGGAACGTAAAACTCAAAAAGAAAGAAAGAAAGAAATGTGCCACAAAATGAACTGGTGCCACGCCCCCTGCGGCTACACTCCCCCCGACGCGCAGCAGCTCGTCCAGTGCGAGAAGGCCATGAAGACCGGCCGGTACTGCTCCGACCTGGAGGAGATGCCCTTTGTCGTTATTTGCATTTGCAACTGGTGCGAATACAACAAGGACCAGTTGCGCCGCATCTTCACGAAAATGCAGGATCTGGATGGGATCCTGAAGGATGCGGAGCAGGCTGTCAAGGCAGCGAACGCTCTGAATGAGGATGTGGCGAGGATCGTGGGGAAGATTGCGAGGAGTGTCGGTATGATTGGGTCACGCCATCTCTTTACGACTCTAAGGTTGAAGTTTGGTCGGATTTCCTGGGCAGGTTCCTAAGTAGGTAGGTAGATTGGTGGATTGCGAAGTTTCTTCTTTTTGATTCCTATCGGAAATATGCTAGGTAGACAGGTATCTTGTCTTTTTCATGTCAGATTCAGGAACGAATGAATGGATGAATCAGCTCTAGACTTTGTATGGGCTTACTGTACTAGACAATTAACCCTCCTTTATCCGCCACTCCTCTTGTCTCTTTCTTTTGCCCTTCCCCTTTGTACTATGCAATTGATAGATATTAAAGAAAGATTCCATAATCTTATTCACTCGACCTATCTACCCTTATTGTAATATAAAGTCACGCACAAAACCGACATTCGATGAATTAGTCACCATTCTTTTCACATTCGAACTATCCTTTGTCAAAAACAGCCTCTCATCCATAATGGTCAATGAGTTTATGGTCCCCCACTCCTGGGGGACTCTCATTGTCCTGAGAACAAGAAACACAATGGTATATATGTATACACAACGTCAGCATCTATCTTTCCACCTTCCTATGTATCCAGCAGAAGCTAGGGAAAGAAGGGAGGGCGCAGACAGGACAGAAATCCGCAAAAAATTCAGACATTCTTATATATCTATCACTCCTTTTTCCTTTCTTTCTGCTTATAAAGCTGGCACGTTGCACTTATTAGTTTGTTCTTTTGTTTCGTCACAAAGAAGAACGGGCTCAATATCATCAAGTGACTTTCTCGGACGATTATTCCAGAATAGATATCAGATAATCAGAAGAAACTGAGAGGAATATAGGTATCTATCAATCTATCTACAAGTGAGATATACACAATTCGTATGACTGGGATAGAGAGAACCAGCATCACTAACTAACAAAACAAAGTTCCCACACATAGTACTTGCTATTCGAAGCAAAGGGAAAAGGGCAAAAGGCTCAGAACAAAAACACCAACCCAATCCAGATTAAGAAAGAAACAAAGACAGGAGGAAAGAAAAATGTGCAAACGCTACACCCCCTACATCTCCTTCTGCGGCCACCAGTACGTCGACCGCTGCCCCAAATCCTATGCCTCGCACGAGCTCTGCAGGGGCAACGACCTGCAGCCCATCACCGCCCCGCTGGTCGGCTGGTGCGTCGCCTGCGCCGACCGCATAGCGCTGTGGGCGGAGATCGAGTCTGCTGAGGAGGACGACAGTATTAATATTAACGATGACGATGACAATAATACTACTTCTAGCGAAGTAGAAGATGACGACGATGACGACGACGAAGAATACGAGGGTGGAGGGGGTTCAGGATCATTATCGGAGTACTACGATCCTCCCTCGTCCTCGACAAGTTACAGTTATCCTTCGACAAAGGAGCAGGGGTCTAGTGCGGTAAGGGCCCCGGCGCAGAGACGGAGAAATCGTGAACATGGACGTGATAGTGATGGTGATGACGAATCCTCCACGGCACGTGAGAGGAGCAAGAGGAGGAGGAGGAGCGCATCACCTTCGCCTTCGCCTCACCGGGGCAAGGCTAGAAGAAATGACGCGAGCAGGTGTAGCAGCAGCGATGACCCTTCAGGAGTCATGGCTCGGGGAGTGCCGAATTGACAGACAACTTTCTGCCGAGGTTTTGGATTGGTTGATTTGTATAATATGGGGATTCTGGTCACTTCGCTATCAACTTACGCAGGTTGAGGGCGGAGGAATGGACGTGCTGACAGCAGACCCGTTGAATATCATTAATAGTGTATAATAATACATGGTATCTATCTCACTCGTATATTCCATTTTCGAACTTTTCGCTATCGAAGAACCGCGCAGTGATCGTGTTGCCATTAAATATTCGGCCCTCAAGAGCATTAACAGCCTAGAGTGTATAAGGATCCGATACCTTTGAAATAGTGACAAGGACCTATGGAAACTTACCCGTAAGGCTGATAGCTGACTAGTGAATTTGACGAAGACCGCACCGCTGTCACGATGGATGTAGACGCGTTCGACAGTGCCATACTTATGAGGAGTCAACAAGGAGATCACGAAATTGCTGAGCCGGTTACACGAGTTCGGGAACCATCTTACCTTCTCTGAGCACTCTTCTCCTATCTCCTGCATCAAATTGCCGCTTTCCAGTTCTGCATCCAAGTCCAGCCCATCGACCATACCCTTCAGGATGATCACCTCGCTCATTGCTCCAAATTTACCCTCATCCTCGGACTTCCTAGCACTACCAATAATCTTGCCCCTGCCACCAGTTGTGACAAAGCCACCACCTTCCGAATCTGGCCTTTTCTTCGGCTTCTCGACCTTGACCTGGAGGGGTTTGACGATTCCAGATCCAGTCGCGCCCAAGCCCGATCCTTTTGTCCAGCCATACTTTGCCATTAGGCGCTCTGCGAACCCCTTCTGACCTGGTCGAAGCGAACGAGGTGCCCCCTCTCCTCCTTCCTCTTCGGCAGGCTGCTCCTTTGCGAAAGCTTCTTCCAGCTCCTCTTCCGTTGCCGGGATCTCTTCCGGAGCCGGAGGTAAAGTGTAGCGCACGGGAGGACGAGATATAGTTGCCGATTCTGGTTGGAATTTGGCCAAAGGGGGAGGAGGAGGAGGAGGAGGTGGTGGTGGTGGTGGTGGTGGTGGTGGTGAGGGTTGAGATGGAGGTGAAGGCGGTACAAAGTTTAGTCCTTGGCTCTGGCTCATCCGAAGACGTCGAGCAAATGCTTCCTCTCCAGTTGCATCGTCTGGAATTGGGACTGCAGGCTCTGGAGGTGGCGCGGCTGAGGGTGGTTCCTCTGAGGGCGGTTCTGGTGGCACATCATTAAGACAGGGAGGAGGAGGCGCAAAGTTGTAGCCCGGAGGGGGAAATTGTCCTGCAGTACTGGTGAGCAGCCCATAATGTCCAAAGCCTGGTGTGACATACGGTTCATCGGCCTCGAATACTCCTCATCGCTCTCCATGTCACTGCTGCGCCGTCTGGCCATACGGTGCGCATACAGGCGGTCCTTCCATTCTCTAACCTCGCGTATCTTCTCATCGCTGTGTTTGTACTCCTCGTAGTTGTTGGGTCGAGATGGGTCGTAGATATCGTCCCAGTTCTGTGGCACCGCTTGGGCCTCGCGGTTCTTCTTCCGCTTCTTTCGCCCGCCACGCTGCCGTTTCTCACCGGCATAGAACCCGTTGACATCGTCGTCATCGCCAGCCCAGTCTGCAAGAGTTGTCTTGACCGGCGGTTCGGCAACACCTGCAGCAGGGGCAGCGGGAGGAACTTTGGGCAAGGTAGGCTTCGTTTTTTGTTTCTGAGCAGCCAGCTGCGGTCTTTTTGTAGGCTGAAAACGAAGAGAAGCTATTTTCACCGAGAGGGCAAACCGCCGGACAAGTGAGCAATCCTGTTGGGATACAAAAAGGGACTCTCTCTCATGAAAGAAGGGTATGTGATCTACCGGCACTTATCTGCTGCTTCTTGGCAGCTGACTCGTCTGCTTGCGACTCGCCTTCCGAGGCCTGCTTGAAGACGACCGGGGCGCGCGAGATCGTCCCGGGCGTCGAGGTATCCTCGGGATCGAGGAGATTGGCGTAGAGGGAGAGCATCCCCCCGCCCTTCGACGGGTTGGACTCGGGCGCCATGTCGGGGAGATGCGAGGAGGAGGTGGGGCGACGGAGGGACAAGAGCAATGAAGCTATGCGGGCATCGCCAGGAGCTCGACGGCCTGGATGCGGGGATCGCGATCTGTCTGTTCTCGCGATGGAGATGGAGGCGGCGCTGTCGGCCGAGTTCGGCGCTGCTTGGCGTGTTTGCCGGGTTTGCCCGGCCGGGGTGCGTCATCCTCCCCGGACGGGTGAGACCGGGAGTGTTTATATAGACCGCTGCTGCTGGCCGGCGTCTTCTGGACAGGTATCCTCTTCATTTGTTCTTTCAGATTCTCTTTTGCCTGCAGTGTGCGCTGGTAGCAACATGGCCACTCTCGCAAACTCCTTCTTCCCACGGGATGGGAATGACACCGCCATCATCGTCCCTACGAAGCCGGACCCGTTGACCGTGTCTTACCGGCAGTTGCACGACGAGGTGGCCCGTTTTCAGGCCAAGCTGGCCAAGCTGGGCGTGCGCCCGGCCGACGCGGTCTCGATTGCGCTGCCCAATTCATATGAATTTATCGTATCCTTCCTGGCGGCCTCATGGCAGCGGGCAATCGCTGCGCCGCTCAACCCAGCATACAAGCAGGAGGAGTTCGAGTTCTACATCGACGACCTCAGCTCCGCATTGGCCATTGTGCCCAAAGGCGCCTATGAGAAGGATACGCCCGCCGTGAGGGCTGCGCGCAAGTACAAGGCTGCCATTGCGGAGTGCTACTGGGACGGCAAAGAGGTTGTGCTAGATGTCAAAGACGCAGGCAAGCTGGCCGGAAAGGGAGACCAGAAGGTCGAGACGCCGCAGCCAGATGACATCGCTCTCGTTCTGCACACCAGCGGAACGACGGGGAGACCAAAGGCTGTAAGGACAGACACATCCTGATGCTGCGGAGTATACTCTTAACACCAAATTTTCAGGTCCCCCTCACTCACAGAAACCTGACCAGAACCATGAGTGTGTAATCAATATCAAAAGCTGTATTGGTGATATACTCACAATCAATTGCAGGAAACATCAAGGCTACATATCAATTGACGCCCAAGGACCGGACGATGCTCGTAATGCCGCTGTTCCACGTCCATGGGCTCCTCGCCGCGTTCCTCGCACCTCTCCACTCTGGCGGTTCTGTGATTGTACCTCCAAGGTTCTCCGCGTCCGAATTCTGGAAGGACTTCATCACCCACAAGGCGAACTGGTACACCGCGGTGCCGACGATCCACCAGATCCTGCTTAAGAGCCCCCTGCCGAACCCCAAGCCCAAGATCCGCTTCATCCGGTCATGCTCCTCACCGTTGTCCCCCAAGACCTTCCACGAGCTGGAGAAGACGTTCAATGCGCCCGTCCTGGAAGCCTACGCCATGACGGAAGCCGCGCACCAGATGACCAGCAACCCGCTTCCGCCCGGCAAGCGGCAACCGGGCAGCGTCGGTATCGGGCAGGGCGTGGAGGTCAAGATCCTCGACGAGGCCGGCAACGAGGTGCCGCAGGGCAAGGAGGGCGAGGTGTGCATCCGCGGCGAGAACGTGACCAAGGGCTACCTGAACAACCCGGCTGCGAACAAGTCCTCCTTCACCAAGGACGGCTTCTTCCGCACGGGTGACCAGGGCAAGATGGACCCGGACGGGTACCTCATCATCACGGGGCGCATCAAGGAGCTCATCAACAAGGGCGGCGAGAAAATCAGCCCCATCGAGCTGGACAACACGCTGGCGCACAACCCGGACATCGCCGAGGCCGTGTCCTTTGCCATCCCGGACGAGGGCCACTACGGCGAGGACATTGGCGTGGCGGTCGTCCTGAAGCCGAACGCCAAGGCGACGGAGGAGGAGCTGAAGGCGTGGATGGCGACCAAGGTCGCCAAGTTCAAGGTTCCCAAGAAGGTAGGTACCATTTAGTCCCGGAGGGGGTACAGCCCAAGTCCGCAAGCAGTTTTCTAACATAATCCCCGCAACAGATCTGGATCCTCAGGGAAATCCCCAAGACCGCGACGGGCAAGATCCAGCGCCGCAAAGTGGCCGAGGCCATGCTCCAGAAGGAGAAGCCGAGCCCGAAGCTGTAATACATCGTCCATCGTTCCCATGCCCTATATATACATGTATGCATCTGTACACATAGGCACATACTGCCATTCATATATGTATACCAGTTATGTAGATCGCTAGCGTCATCCGTACTGTACATCTCAAGCGGCTTGTCAATAATATTACTCGTTTCGGTTGTTGTCTAGGAACGTCATAAACTCGATGGGCCATGAGGCCTTTTTTTCATCTCCGAATTCCCTAGCAAATAAAACGCCGCGTCTTCGCGCCCAATCCCATCATCTAATGAGATTGGTTAATGAACTGCAGACTTGACTAACTGCTATCTATATGTGATCTAAGTAGAATACAGAGAAAAAGAACATGGTGCTTCTTTTCTTCATCGGATCGAGGCGGGAAAAAAAAATCCCAAGCTTGGGTATCAGGCGGAAGTATTGTGTAGAACCATCTCATCTCGAGAAGCAGGACGAGTCTATCTATCTATCCATGTACAGTACATAGGTAGGTACAGTACAGTCCAGAGAGAGCATCATGATGCTATCTGATCCGTTTTCAATCAAGCCAAGCGGAACCGTCAGCCAGTCTCAATCAGGACACTGACGTTGCGAGAAAAAAAAAATCCACCGCTGTTCAACGTAGATAGGTAGTCTACAGCGACACGCGGACGGCAGATTTGAACTAGCCGAAGACAGTTAGCAATCTCTCCCAACCATTCTTACTACCCATCAACTGGAATAGGACAGGAATATAAGACCAGATGGGAAAAAAAAAAAAAAAAAAAAAAAAAAAAAAAAAAAAAAAAAAAA